>Ga0308157_10000556_pt1 | contig 116963 bp, 106 predicted proteins | sample PhyBR1_FD_201035 | JGI IMG/M metagenome (GOLD analysis project Ga0308157, IMG submission 201035) | Phyllosphere microbial communities from UC Gill Tract Community Farm, Albany, California, United States - DLSLB.R1 | ecosystem: Host-associated > Plants > Phyllosphere > Unclassified | place... | reverse complement strand
CTTGTCCTTCTTCACGTAGTGCGAGAACCGCTCGTGGTCACCGGGTTCGATCGCTTCGTCTTCGAGGAGCTTCTCGAGCTCCCGGTCCATCACGTCGAGGCCGCCGCCTGGTTCCGTCATGCTCATGTGTCCAGGGTACGACGGTCCGCCCTCGGGCGCGCCGCTCGTCCGCGCTGGGCGATCGTCGCGCCGAGGCGCTCGGCCATCGGCGCTCGGCGCTCGGCGCTCGGTGTCGCTAGTTGCGCTGTGCCGCGGCGAGCAGGTCGGGGCCGCGGCGGTCGAACAGGCGCCCGCCGGCCGAGACACCGATCACGAGCACGACGGCACCGACCCCGATGCCCACCAGGAGCGTCAGCACCGACCAGGGCTCCGGGCCCTGCACCACGGCGAGCACCGCGAGACAGGCTGCGGGGAGCGTGCAGAGCACGATGCCGATCACCATGGACGCCTGCGCGACCGTGGCGGTGGCGCCGGCGGCCTGGGGCTGCTGGAAGGGGTGGTCGCCCGGCCGCACCGTCGGGTAGGGCATGAGCACGGACAGGACGCTCGACAGCCCGAGGCCGGACAGCAGCGCGCTCGCACTCACGCCGATGAGCAGCGGGAACGCCGCCCAGTCCCCGAACAGCCGGGCGGACAGTGCGGCCCCGGCGACGATCGCGGGCGCCCCCACGACCAGCACGGGCACGACACGACCGAGCCGGTCGCTCCACCCGGGCGCACCCGAGGCGACGTGCAGCCACACGGCGGTGTTGTCGTACGAGACGTCGTTGTGCGGCAGGAACCCGGCGACCAGGGCCATCAGCGGTAGCGGCACGAGCGCGGTCCACTGCCACGGCACCCCGGCGACACCGAGCGGGATGACGACGATCGGCACGAGCAGGATGATCAGGTACGACGTGCGGTACCGCGGGTCGCGGACCCAGTAGGTGAGCGCCCGGGCGGCGACGGCCGACACCGGAGCCGAACCGAACCGGTCGAACCAGCCGAGGCCCTGGTAGCGGCGGGTGCGGGCCCGGTCGTCGACGGTCTCGAGCGCACGGCCGACGAGTGCCCACCACGCCCAGGCGAGGAGCGCGACGACGGCGACCGCGACGAGGAGCTTCAGGACACCGGCGCCGACGTGGCCGCTCGCGACCTCGGCGGGCACGGCCCACGCGGCGCCCCACGGGGTCCACCCGGCGACGTCCGCGACGCGCTGCATCTCGGCACCCTGCGGGTCGAGCCAGTCGACGCGGAGCAGCAGCGCCACCGTCGGGATCGAGAGCGCGATGATGACCAGGGCCACCAGCCACCCGGCGTCGCGGGAGCGGTCCGGCCCGATCAGCCGGGAGCCGACGGTGCAGCAGACCCGGATGAGGAGCGCGCACGTGGCGACGCCGAGCAGCCCGCCGAGCACCGCGAGCAGCCCGAGACCGGGGTCACGGGCCCAGGCGACGACCTGGCCGACCGCGACGACGACCACACCGATCACCGGGATGCCGACGAGGCCGGCGACGACGAGTCCGATCGCCAGGCGACGGCGCTCGATGCCGAAGACCGCGAAGCGCCGCGGGTGGAGCTGGTCGCTCCGGCCGACGACGAGCGGCACGACCGTGAAGCCGAAGGTGATCAGGGTGCCGACGGGCACGATGACGGCGCGCGCGACGTCCGGGTCGGCGTCACCGAGGGCGATGGTCTGCGACGCGACGAACACGGCGGCGAGGAGTCCGACGAGGCTGGCGAGCACGACGGCGACGGACCGGCGGGCGGTGCCGCGGACCTCGCCCGCGAGCAGGTCCGCCCTCAGCCGGAGAAGCTGTGCAACCATTCCATGCTCTCCGCGACGACACGACCGCCGGCGAGTTCGACGAACTTGTCCTCGAGGCTCTTGCGCCCGCGGACCTGGGCCATGGTGCCGGACGCCAGGACCTTGCCGCCGACGATGATGGCGACCGAGTCACACGTGCGCTGCACGAGCTCCATGGAGTGGCTGGACAGCACGACCGTGCCGCCACCCCGGGTGTACCGGCGCAGGATGTCCGTGATCGTCGCCGCACTCACCGGGTCGACCGACTCGAACGGCTCGTCGAGCACGAGCACCCGCGGCGAGTGGATCAGGGTCGCGGCCAGGGCGATCTTCTTCGCCATCCCGACGGAGTAGTCGGCGACCTGGCGGCCCAGCGCCTCGCCCAGCCCGAAGGCCTCGGCGAGGTCGGCGCTGCGCTTCCGGGCGGTGGCCCCGTCGAGCCCGCGGAGCGTGGCCGAGTAGTAGAGGAGCTGCGCACCGGTCAGCCGGTCGAACAGGCGGAGCCGGTCCGGCAGCACACCGAGACTGCGCTTCGCCGCCGTCGGGTCGGCCCAGACGTCGTGGTCGAGCACCGTCACGGAGCCGGCGTCGGGGCGCAGCAGTCCGGTGATCATGGAGAGGGTCGTCGTCTTGCCGGCGCCGTTCGGGCCGACCACGCCGAAGATGGAGCCCTGCCGGATCTCGAGGTCGACCTCGTCGACGGCCAGGGTCTGCCCGTACCGCTTGACCAGGCCGTTCGCCGCGAGGACGACGGGCTGGAGCGTCTGCGGCTGCTTCGGGGCGGCGGTGCGGGGCGCACGCTTCTTCGCCGCGGGCGCGGCGGTGCTCGCCCGGTCAGCGACGTCCGTCCCGTCGTCCGCGTCGGTCGGGACGGGAGGCGCGGCGTCGGTCCGAGGGGCGGCCTTCGTCGGGCGCTTGGTGCGTCCCTTGCCGTTGCGCGCCTTCGCGGGGCGGGGCGCTGCGGCCGTCGCGTCGTCGGTGCGGGTCTCGGTCGTCGCGTCGGTGCCGGGCGTCGCGTCGGTGCCGGTCGTCGTGTCGTCCGGGTGGGTCGCCGTCGTTGCGTCGGTGCGGACGGCCGTCCCGTCGGTCATCGCGTCATCAGTGGCGGCGTCGTCCGCATCAGTGTCCCCCGTGTCGTCGTCGGCTGCGTCGTCCTCAGCAGCCGCGGCGGTGTCCGCGTCGTCGGCGTCCCCCGCCTCGGTCATCCAGGCAGCGTCGGCCGTGGCGTACACGTCCTCGTTCTCTGCTCGCGCTGGCATCGACCCACCGTACCAACGCTCTCCGACCGTCGGGAACCGTCGCGGCCAGGGTCACGAATTGAGTACGAAGCACGCAGACCCGTACCCCGCGAGGGGGTGTTTCCGTATCATTCACCAGGGCACGAAGGAGTGTTCACCACTTGGAAACCTGCTCCAGCAGGCGATCCCGGCAGCCTCCTCGCTGCGACGACCACGTCGACGCGACCGGTTCTCGGGCAACTCGGACGTTGGAAGCGCAGACTCGACGAGGCCCGCCCGTACCCCAGGGTGCGCGGGCGGACACCAGAAGGGACCAGCATGACCACGCAGATCGTGATCCTCGCAGCGGGGATGGGCAGCCGTCTCGGCCGCAGCCTGCCGAAGCCGCTCACGGAGCTCAGTGACGGCCGCACCATCATGCAGCAGCAGTTCGACAACATCCGCGCCGCGTTCGGTTCGAGCGCCCGCGTGACGATCGTCGTCGGCTACAAGTCGGAGCACATCGTCGAGGCGTTCCCCGAAGCGAACTTCGTCTACAACGAGTCCTACGACTCCACCAACACCTCGAAGAGCCTGCTGCGTGCCCTCAAGGCCACCGGCAAGAGCGGTGTCCTCTGGATGAACGGCGACGTGGTCTTCGACCCGATGGCGCTCGTCCGTGCGGCCGACATGATCGACGAGGGCCGTTCCTTCGTCAGCGTCAACACCGACAAGGTCTCCGACGAAGAGGTCAAGTACACCGTCGACGCCGAGGGCTTCATCCACAAGCTCTCCAAGCAGGTCGTCGGGGGTCTCGGCGAAGCCGTCGGCATCAACTACGTCTCCGCCGCCGACAAGCAGGCCCTCATCCGCCAGCTCGGGCGCGTCGACGACCAGGAGTACTTCGAGGGCGGCATCGAGGCTGCCATCGCCGAGGACGGGCTACGCTGGACGCCGATCGACATCTCCGACCTGTACGCGGTCGAGATCGACTTCGCCGAGGACCTCGAGCGCGCGAACAACCTGTTCGCCTGAACCACCGTCAGGACCCCCTCGGCGGTTCCGCCCGGAGGGAAACCGTGACCACAGCGAGTGCGCCGACCGCGCCCGTGGCTCCCGCACCCGCGAAGGCCCGGAGCGCCGGTCGGCGCTATCGCCAGGCCCTGTGGTTGCTGACCGTCCGCGACCTCCGGGTCCGCTACTCGACGTCGGCGCTCGGCTACGTGTGGTCGATCCTCGACCCGCTCGTGATGTCGGGGATCTACTGGTTCGTCTTCACGCAGGTCTTCCACCGCGGGTCGGTCGGTGAGGATCCGTACATCGTGTTCCTGCTGTCCGCGCTGCTGCCGTGGATGTGGTTCACCGGTGGCGTCTCGGACTCCACCCGGGCGTTCATCAAGGAATCGAAGCTCATCCGCTCGACCACCATCCCCCGCACCATCTGGGTGGCACGGATCATCGCGTCGAAGGGCATCGAGTTCCTGCTGAGCCTGCCGGTCCTGGCGGCGTTCGCGATCGCGACGGGTGCCCACCTGCACTGGCAGGTCGTGTTCTTCCCGCTGGCGATCGTGCTGCAGTGCGCGCTGGTCTACGGCCTGGGCCTCATCGTCGCCCCGCTGGTGGTCTTCTTCCGCGACCTCGAGCGCGCCACCAAGCTCGTGCTGCGGTTCCTGTTCTACGCGTCCCCGATCATCTACGGCACGCACGCGCTGCCCTCCGCCCTGCGCGACATCGCCGCGATCAACCCGCTCACGGGCATCTTCGGCATGTACCGTGCGGCGTTCTTCCCCGGCCAGCTCGACTGGCTCGAGGTCGGCGCCTCGGTGGTCGTGACCGGCATCGTCCTCGTGATCGGGTTCGCGGTGTTCCGCCGCAGCGAGCACCGCGTGCTGAAGGAGCTGTGATGACCGCGACCGACCAGACCCGTCGCACCGAGACCGTCGCACCGGTCATCTCGGTGCGCGACGCCGGCATCTGCTTCAAGCGCAACCGTCGCGCGAGCCGGAACTTCAAGGACCTGTTCGCCGGACGCGGGCGCCGCAAGCGTGCCGATGAGTTCTGGGCGCTCCGCAACGTGTCGTTCGACGTCCGCCCGGGCGAGGCGATCGGCGTCGTGGGGCGGAACGGGCAGGGCAAGTCGACCCTGCTGAAGCTCGTGGCGCAGGTCATGCTGCCCGACGAGGGCCGCGTGGACGTGGGTGCCGGCGTCGCCCCGCTCATCGAGATCACCGGTGGCTTCGTCGGGGACCTCACGGTGCGCGACAACGTGTACCTGACGGCGGGCCTGCACGGCATGTCGCGGGCCGAGATCCGTGACGCCTTCGACGAGATCATCGACTTCGCCGAGATCGCGGACTTCGTGGACACCCCCTACAAGCACCTGTCGAGCGGCATGAAGGTCCGCATCGCGTTCGCGGTGATCTCGCGGCTCGACGAGCCGGTCATCCTGGTCGACGAGGTGCTGGCGGTGGGCGACAAGGCCTTCCGCGAGAAGTGCTACAAGCGGATCGAGCAGCTCCTGGCCGGCGGCCGGACGCTGTTCTTCGTCTCCCACAGCGACAAGGACCTGCGCCGTTTCTGCGACCGGGGGCTCTACCTCGACAAGGGTCGTCTGCAGCTCGACGGCACCATCGAGGCCGCGCTGGCCCGGTACGCGGCCGACTACGGCTCCTGACCGGCCGGGGTACTCCCCCTGCACCAACACCGGTATCGCTGGCTCCCTCCACAGCCCCGGCCCTCGTGTGCGCCCCCGGGGTCCCGCCGTCGGACCCTCCCCCTAGCGTTCCACCCATGCACCACCCACCAACCGCGTACGCCGTCCCGTTCGCCGTCGACCGATCGCACGCACCGCGTCGGTACGACCTCGTCAACACCGGCCCCGAGCCGGTCGACGGGCTCTCCCTCACCCATCTGGGCAACGGCTACTGCCCGCCGCTCGCGGTGCGCCGCCTCGACCCGGGCAGATCGTTGTCGCTGGCGGTGTTCGGCGCCGACCCCGAGGACACGGGTGTCGTCATCGTGCGGTGGCGTCGGCCCGACCGGTCCGAGTACCTCTGGCGGATGTCGCTCGTCGGGCCGGGGCTCCAACCGTGACCCTGCCCCGACCTGCGCCACGGAGCACCCGGGGTGTCGACCGACCGTCAGCGCCCATCGCGTTCGGCCGCGACGGTCCGCCACCGCTCGAGCAGCCACTCCACTGCCTCGTGGAACCGCTCCGTGGCGGCGCCCGGGGTCGTGTCGCCGAAGTACCGTGCGACCCAGTGCTGCAGGCGTGCGAGCTCCTCGGCGTCGCTCGCGGCCGCGTCGACACGGGCGAGCACCGACGGGGCGTCCGCCGCGGTCAGCCAGTTCGCGTCGCTCAGGTACCCCCGCTCGTCGACGTCGGCCTCGGGCGAGACCGGCCGCGTGACGATGAGCGGCTTGCCGACCGCCAGCCGGTCGTAGATCATCGCGCTGATGTCGGTGATCGCCACGTCGGCGTCCGCCAGCTGCCAGCCGAGGTCACCGCCGTCGTCGTACAGGTGGTGCGCGGCGGGGTCGGCGGCGTTGGCCGCGCTGATCGCCGCGACGATCCGCTCGTGCGCCGCGCGGTACGCCGGGTCGAGCACACCACTGCGCGGGTGCGGGCGGTAGACCAGGCGGTGGCGGCGCGACGCCAGCACCTGCTCGGCGATGACCGTGCCGTGCGACGCGATCGACCCGTACGCTGCGGCACCGCGGTCGCCCTCCCACGTCGGGGCGTAGAGCACGACGGTCCGGTCGTCGTCCGGGTACGGGGCCGCTCCGGCGAAGTGGTCGGCCTGCGGGCGTCCGATCGCGATGGTCCGGGCGTCCAGGTCGTAGTCCCACAGTGCCTCGGCCAGACGATCGCGTGCTGCGTCCCCCGCGATCAGGGCGTAGTCGTACGCCTTGAATTGGTTCGTGGTCATGTACATCTTGTCGCTCTCGCCGTGGTTGACGAAGACGTGCCACATCCGCCCGTACCGCATCATCTGGAAGTTGCGGGCGTTCTGGTTGACGTACAGCACCACCTTCGGCGCCTGCGTGTCGACGAAGTGCTCGAGGTCGACCACCTGCCGGGCGTAGACCGCGGGCACGGGCGACTCGTCGAGCAGGGTCAGCATGGTGCCCGGGCTCCGCGAGACGATCGCCACCGGGTGCGTCTTCGCGAGTTCGGCCAGCGGCGCGTACCACTGGCGCACCTGGTACATGTTGACCGGACCGTCGGCGAAGTACACCGCGATCTCGACCGAACCGGGCGCCGGCTTCGGCGCGGACGGCAGTCGCTGTGCGAGCTGCCGGCGGCTCCGGCGCGACGTCAGGAGTCGCTCGACGAGCCGCAGGGCGGTCCGCAGGTCGCTGATGATCGACATGGTCGTTCTCCGGGTCTGCTCGGGCGGTACGGGGCGGGCGGGTCAGACGACCGGCGGCCGCCCTGCGATGGTCATGCGTGCGACTGTGAGCCAGCCCATCGGGCGGACCGGACCGCAGTCGGTCGTCCATCCTTCGCGGATCCCCCCGAACCAGGTGGCCAGTCGGCGGGGGTGACGCCACCAGCGCGCGATCTGGATCGCGGCCCACGATCCGACGTACAGCGGTCGCAGTACCGCCGGCAGGTTGCGCCGAGCGAGCCACACCCGGTTCCGGGCGTTCAACCGGTAGTACTCGGTGTGCCGCGCCGGGTCGATCGCGGGGTGGTGCGCGACGAGGTCCCCGGCGTACCAGGTCCGACGGCCGGCGTCCCACACGCGCCAGGCGAGTTCGATGCCCTCGTGGGCGTAGAAGTACTCGGCACCCCAGCCGCCGACGGCCCGGTACACGTCCATCGGCAGCACGACGGCGCCTTCCCAGACCGAGAAGACCGGCGACGAGTGGTCCGGCTCGCCCTTCCGGATCCGCGGGACCCACCGGCGGGGGTTCGCGGCGCCCGTGGGGTCGACGACCCGTGGCTGCACGAGGCCGAGCGACGGATCGCGCTCGAACACCGCGATCGCGTCACGCAGGAACGTCGGCGACGGCACCGAGGCATCGTCGTCGAGGAAGAACACGTACTCGCCGTCGACGACCTCGGCCCCGGCGTTGCGCCCGGCCGGGATCCCGACGTTCTCGGGCAGGGCCAGCGCCCGAACGCCGTCCGGCAGCCCGGTCGGCGCCCAGCCGTTGCCGACGCAGACGACGTCGAGCTCGACGTCCTGCTGCGCGAGCACGCTGTCCAGCCCGCGGCGCAGGTCGTCCGGCCGGGTGCCCTGCGACAGGCTCACGACGGCGACGCGCGGTCGCCCGCGGTGCACCACCGCGTGGCGGCGCAGCGTTCCGGGCACGGTCGTGTCCTCGGTCACGCCTTGACCCGCTTCGAGGCGATGATCGCCAGGAAGTGCCCGACCGTCGCGAGCACGGCGAGCGGCAACAGCGCACCGACCAGGATCCGGCTGGCGAGCGGGTCGCCGATCACCAGGGCGAGCAGGGCGAAGACGAACGCGAGCATGCTCAGCTCGACCGAGTGGTACAGGCGGTGGAACGGCAGGAACTTCGCCAGACGCCGGAGCGAGGCGAGCTTCCGACCGGACGGCGCGGTGGAGGCGTCCCGCCGGTCGACGAGCTTGTCGAGCCCGGCGTTCGCGCGGGCCACGTGCACCATGTCGTTGAGGGCCTTGTTCAGCACGATGACCAGGCCGAGTGCACAGCCGATCGTCGTCCACATCCAGTCGGCGTCGTGGATCGGCCACGTCGCGGCCCGGATGCCGAGTGCGACCGGGATCAGGCCCTCGGTCGTGTAGTGCCCCACCTTGTCGAGGAACACCCCGGCGGGCGACTTGGTACCGCGCCACCGGGCGACCTCGCCGTCCGAGCAGTCGACGAGCATCTGCAGCTGGCCGAGCACGAGCGCCAGCGCAGCGCCCCAGATGCCCGGGATGAGCAGGGCGGCGGCGACGCTCCAGCCCACCAGGATCATCAGGCCGGTGACCTGGTTCGCGCTGACACGGGTCTTCAGGAGCACCCAGGTCAGGTACGGCGAGACGTCGCGCAGGTACAGCGAGGCCGTCCAGTGCTCGGCGTTGGCGCGGGCCCGGACCTCGTCCGGCTGGGCGACGGCCCGGAGCTCGGCGATCGAGGTCGGCCGTGCGGATCCGCGGCCGGTCGTGGGCTGGTCGGTCATTCGGTCACCGTCCCGTGTGGGTGGTCAGCTCGGACGTGCGGGTCAGGAACCCGATGATGAACCCGAGCCCCCAGCCCACGTGGATGCAGGGCAGCACGACGAGCAGCCAGAGGAGCGTCGGCAGCCCGGAGCGGCGCGCCACGGCGATCGACCCCAGGACGACGAAGAGCAGGTAGACGACGGGCACCACGAACCCGAGCAGCGCCCAGGCGAGCGGCGTACCGAGCACGGCGCCGACGACGCCGACGAGCCCGGCGACGATGCCCAGTGCCATCGCCGCCACCATGGCCGGCGGCACGAAGTAGCGCAGGCCGTTGTTCGCCGGGAACCGACGGGCGAGCTCGCCGCGCCAGAGCCCGGTGGCGACGAACTGCCGCACCAGGCGCTTCAGGCTCGGCCGCGGGCGGTACGTGACGACGAGTTCGGGCGTGAACCAGACGGTCCCACCGGTCTGGCGCAGCCGCCGGTTGAGTTCCCAGTCCTGTCCGCGCTTGATGCCCTCGTCGAAGAGTCCGACGTCGAACAGCCGCTCGCGTCGGAACACGCCGAGGTAGGCGGTCTCGGCCGGGCCCGCGGTGCCGCCGACGTGGTGCGGCGTGCCACCGAGCCCGACACGGCTGCCGTAGGCCAGGGCGACGGCCCGCTCGAAGGGGGTCCGGCCCTCGGCGCGCATGATGCCGCCGACGTTGTCCGCGCCGGACTCGAGGAGCGTGTGCACCGCGATGCGCGTGTAGTCGGTCGGCAGGACCGAGTGCGCGTCGACCCGGATGACGACGGGGTGCACGGACGCACGGATCGCGACGTTCAGCCCGGCGGGCGTCGACCCGACGGGGTTGTCGATCGCACGGATCCGGGGGTCGGCAGCGCTCATCTCGGCGACGAGCTCGTTCGTGCCGTCGATCGACGGCCCGAGCGCGAGGATGACCTCGAACGGGCCCGTGTAGTCCTGGTCGAGCAGGCTGCCGACGGCGGCCCGGACCTCGGTGACCTCGTTGAGCACGGGCATCACGTACGAGACGCCCGGCAGGGGCTGTCCGTCTGACTGCATGCGTACCTCGGGGTGCTGGCTGGCGGCACGGGACGCACCGGGGCGGTGCCGCCCCGCAGAGCGACCATGAGCCTATCAAGAGGCCGAACCGCCCACCTGCGTCGGCGCGGGACGCGCCCCGTGACGGGCTGGAGGCCCGGCGCACGTCGTGCCCCGGGCCTCCTGTCCGTCGTGTGGTGGCGTCAGCCCTTGCTGTCGAACGTCCCCAGCTTCACATCGGCCTGGCGGGTCTGGCCGTCGCGGACGTAGCTGATCGTCGTCGAGGCGCCGCCCGCGAAGAAGCGCACCTGCGCGGTCAGGTCGGTGGCGTCGGAGACCGACGCCGAACCGATCTTCGTGACGACGTCGCCCTTCTGCAGACCGGCCTTCGCCGCGGCACCGCCGTTGGACACCGACTTGATGAGGGCGCCGACCTGGGTGGCGCTGGCGTCCTCGGTGGCGTCGCCGACCGTTGCGCCGAGGAGCCCGTGGGTCGCCGACCCGTTGTCCTTGATCTCGTTCGCGACCCGCTTGACCAGGTTGGCCGGGATCGAGAAGCCGACGCCGATGCTGCCGGCGGCCGACTCCGACGACGACGAGCTGCCCGCCGAGGCGATGGCCACGTTGATGCCGATCAGCCGGCCCTTCGAGTCGAGCAGCGCACCGCCGGAGTTGCCCGGGTTGATCGATGCGTCGGTCTGGATGACGGGGAGCGAGACGGTGGTGTTCGCGGACGAGCTGCTGCCGTTGTCCCCGTTGCCCCAGAAGTCGAAGGGACCCGAGCCGCCGTTGCCGCCCTCGTTCGAGTCGCCACCCTCGCTGGGGGCGCTCGAGGTGACCTGGATGCTGCGGTTCAGGGTCGAGACGATGCCGTCGGTGACGGTGTTCGACAGGCCCAGCGGCGCACCGATCGCGACCGCGGTGTCCCCCACGTTGAGCTTGGACGAGTCCGCGAACTCCATCGGCTTGAGGTCGGTCGCGTCGATCTTGATGACCGCGAGGTCGACCGTCGGGTCGGTGCCGATGAGCTTGCCCGCGTAGATCTTGCCGTTCGAGGTCGTGACGGTGATCCGGCCGTTCGAGCTGTCGCCGTCGAGGGTCACCACGTGGGTGTTCGTGACGATGTAGCCGTCCTTGCTCATCACCACGCCGGAACCGGTGCCGGCCTCGTTGCTCGCGGACACGTTGATCGTGACGACGGACGGGGTCGCCTGTGCCGCGACGGCCGTGACGACGGTGGCGGAGTCGTAGTCGTTGACGGTCAGGTTGCCGCCCTGCGACGAACCGGAGGACACCACGCTGCCACCGTCGTTGGTCGCCGACGAGGCGAGCCATCCGGCGCCGCCACCCACGAGCCCAGCAACGACCACGCCGGCGATGATCGGCAGGAGCAGCTTGTTGCGGCCCGAGCGGTCCTTCGTCGTCGTGGTCGCGGCTGCGCCGGAGGCGTCGTCGCTGAAGTAGTGGCCGTTGCGCTGGTTCGCGCCGTCGACGTCGCCGAAGGCGCTCGTGGCCGACTGCGGGGCCTGCGCGGACGCGTTCGCGTACTCGGAGGACGAGCTCGGAGCGGTCGAGGACGTCGGCTGGGCGTACTCGCCGTAGCGGGGGCGTTCGCCGCCCGGTTGGCCGTACTGGGACTGCTGGCCGTACGGGTTCTGGGGCTGCTGGCCGTACTGGCTCTGCTGACCGTACGGGTTCTGGGGCTGCTGGCCGTACTGGCTCTGCTGGCCGTACGGGTTCTGGGCCTGCGGCGTCTGCTGCCCGTACTGCGACTGCTGGCCGTACGGGTTCTGGCTCTGCTGGGGCTGCTGGCCGTACGGGTTCTGGCTCTGCGGCGACTGCTGGCCGTACGGCGACGTCTGCTGGCCGTAGCCGCCCTGCTGCGCACCCGAGGAGTCGCCGGAGACGGCGGGGTACGGCGCGGTGTAGCGGTCGGTCGGCTGGTCCGTCGACGACGGGATCACATCCGTGTGGTCCGCGGTCGTCTCGTCGTTCTGGTTCTGGTTCTGGTTCTGGTTCTGGTTCTGGTTCTGGTCCTGGTTCGGGCGACGGGTCTCGTCCGGCTGGTCGGAGTCGTTCGGCATCGACGTGTTCCCTCTCGTGGCCGCTGCTGCGGCGTCCTCACTGGCGGCAGGCGGAGCCGCATCGTCCGGACGGCGGTCGTCGCCCTGCCCGTTGGGCGTGGTGTCGGTCATGCTGGACGTGCTCCTTTCAAGCTCGTGCAGTCTGTCGCAAGCACCTGAGCGGTCCTTCTGGCGAGGCTGCGAGCCACCCCTGGCGATCTTATGCGTGCGCTGTACACGGTGGCCCGCTCCGCCGCGGGACGGACAGCTAGGTTGGGGTCCGTTCAGCGCGACACGTCGTCGCCCGCACGGGAGGGAACCACATGCGCCAGGCAGGACCGTGGCTGCGAGCCGCCGACGGAGCGATGCTGCTGGGACCGGACGGGGTGCCCGCACCGACGGTGTTCGCCGAGATGAGCGCCCTCGCCGCCAGCACCGGTGCGGTCAACCTGGGGCAGGGCTTCCCCGACGAGGACGGGCCCGCCGAGGTGCTCGAGGCCGCGGTGCAGGCGATCCGCGACGGCGTGAACCAGTACCCGCCGGGCCGGGGCACCCCCGACCTGCGGGCGGCGATCGCCGAGCACCAGCAGCGGTGGTACGGGCTCGAGGTGGACCCCGACCGCGAGGTCCTCGTCACCGCCGGCGCCACCGAGGCGCTGGCCGCGACGATCCTCGCGCTGGTCGAACCCGGTGACGAGGTGATCACCTTCGAGCCGTTCTACGACGCCTACGGCGCGCTCATCCGGCTGGCCGGCGGCGTGCACGTCACGGTCCCGCTCACCGCGCCCGACTTCCTGCCCGACGAGCGCACGCTGCGCACGGCCTTCACCGACCGCACCCGCGCCGTGCTCGTGAACACCCCGCACAACCCGACCGGCCGGGTCCTGCCCACCGAGGTGCTGCAGACGATCGTCGACCTGGCCACCGAGCGCGACGCGGTGATCATCACGGACGAGGTCTACGAGCACCTGACGTTCGACGTCCCACACACGCCCATCGCGACCCTGCCGGGCGCCGCCGAGCGGACGGTGTCGGTGTCGAGCGCGGGCAAGACCTTCAACACGACCGGGTGGAAGGTCGGCTGGCTCACCGCTCCCCCGGCACTCGTCGACGCGATCACGACGGTCAAGCAGTACCTGACCTTCGTGAACGGCGCGCCCTTCCAACCGGCCGTCGCCGTGGGACTCCGCCTGCCCGACGCGGTCTTCACCGGCATCGCCGCCGACCTGCGCGCGAAGCACGAACTGCTCGCCGACGGACTGACGGCGGCGGGCTTCGACGTGATGCGACCCGACGGCGGGTACTTCGTGCTCGCCGACGCCGCGCCGCTCGGGTACGACGACGCCCGTGCGTTCTGCCTCGAACTGCCCGCGTTGGCCGGTGTCGCGGGCGTGCCGGTCTCGGCGTTCGTCCGCCCGGACCGGGTCGCCGGCTACCGGTCCCTGGTGCGCTTCGCGTTCTGCAAGCGCCGGAGTGTCCTCGAGGACGCCGCCGCACGCCTGGCGACCCTCGGAGCGCGCCCCCGCGCCTGAGACGCGACCGCATCGGGGACGCGACCGACGCGTCAGGGCTGCCCCGAGCCTCCAGGCAGGGTGCGCAGTGCGACGTCGTAGCGCCGCAGCGACAGCGACGGGTTCACCCGCCGAACGGCGTCGGTGACGGCGGTGTCGATCGTGGCGGTGAGCGTGGTCGGCGAGGCGCCAGCCGAGGCGACCGCGACGCCCGACGGGTCGAGGACGACCGAGCCGCCGATCCCGATCGGCGGCGTCTGCCCGACCCCGACGACCCAGACGGTGTTCTCGATCGCCCGCGCTGTGAGGAGCGTGCGCCAGTGGTGCTCCTTGCCGGGGCCGCGCACCCACTCGGCGGGGAGGACGACGACGTCGGCCGCTCCGGTCTCGGGAGCGGCGAGCCGTCGCGTGACCTCGGGGAAGCGCAGGTCGTAACAGGTCTCGAGCCCGACGCGGACCCCGCCGAGGTCGAAGACCGGCAGCTGCTCCGGGTCGCCGGACTCGATGCGGTCCGACTCCCGCGAGCCGAAGGCGTCGTAGAGGTGGACCTTCCGGTACGTCGCCGCCAGGTCGCCCGACGGGAGCACCGCGACCAGGGTGTTCCGGAAACGCTCCGGCGTGTCTGCCGACTCGGCGACCCCGACGACCAGGGCGATGCCGGTCTCGCGGGCGATGTCGCGGAGGCCGGAGACGAACGGACCGTCCAGGGGCTGCGCGGCCGCGACGAACCGATCGTCGATGTCGGCGGTGAAGTAGGAGGTGTACTCCGGCGTGACGAGGAGGTCCGCGCCACGGGCGGCCGCGTCGACGGCGGCGGTGCGCACGGTGTCGAGGTTGGCGACGGGGTCGTCCACGGGGGCGAACTGCGCCGCCGCGATCGTGAGGGTGGCCATGGGGCGAGCGTACCCGGGGGTCTGCGGCGGGCGGGCTTGCGGCTGGGCGTCCTGCGCCGGGCGTCTCGCGGCGGGTCGTCTCGGCGCGTCGTCTCGCGGCGGGTCGTCTCGGCGCGGACACGAAGAAGGCCCCGGTCCTGTTGGACCGGGGCCTTCATGTGACGCTTGGTTGCGGGGGCAGGATTTGAACCTACGACCTCTGGGTTATGAGCCCAGCGAGCTACCGAACTGCTCCACCCCGCGGCACGTTTAGAAGCCTACACGGGGCCGTGGCGGGACACAAATCGAGTGCCCCGCCACGGTGTGTCAGTTGCCGTTCTCGGCTGCCGTGGCAGCCTCGATCGCGTCCTGGAGGCGCTGGTCGGCTTCCGCCGCAGCGACCAGGTCGTTGTCGGCGTAGGCCTCCTGGCGGTCCTGCAGGGCTGCCTTGGCGTCGGCCAGAGCTTCCTGCAGGGCGTCGTTGTCGGTCGAGCCGGAACCCGTCGAGCCGGTCGAGCCGGAGCCCGCGGAACCCGTGTCGGAACCGGACCCCGTGTCGGAGCCGGATCCGCTGTCGGAACCGGAACCGGAACCGGAACCGCTGCCGCTCGCGCCGGAGTCGCCCGCCGCGGCACCGGAGTCGCCGCCGAACAGCGAGTTCAGCGCCTCGTCGAGGGTGTCCTCGAACGCGATCTTGTCGCCGAAGGCCACGAGGACCTTCTGCAGCAACGGGTACGAACCACTCGAGGTCGACTGCACGTAGACGGGCTGCACGTAGAGGAACCCACCGCCGACCGGGAGCGTGAGCAGGTTGCCCTGCTTCACGGTCGAGTTGCCCCGCTTCAGGATGTTCAGCTCCTGCGACACGGTCGAGTCACCGTTGAAGAGGCTCTGCACCTGCCCGGGGCCCGGGATGTTGTCGGTCTTCGGCATCGTCAACAGCGTGAGTTTGCCGTAGCCCGACGCCTTCTCGCCCTTGCCGGCACCACCCGCGTCGGAGTTCACCGCCAGGTAGCCGGTCAGCACGTTGCGGTTGTTCGCCCCGGCCGACTGCTGCGGGATGTAGGTCGTGTACAGCGAGTACGCCGTCCCCTGCCCCGGCACCTTCATCGTCAGGTAGTACGGGTCCTGCAGGTTCGCCCTGTTGGCGGTCGTCGTCGTCTGCGCGCCGAGCGCGTTCGTCGACGTCGCCGCGGTGTCGGCGTCACTGTCCGACGTCGCCGTGCTGGTCGGTTCCTGCGGGGTGTTCCACGCGTCGTCGCCCGAGTAGAACGAGTTGGCGTTGGTCACGTGGTACGTACCGAGGATCGAGCGCTGCACCTTGAACAGGTCCGTCGGGTACCGCACGTGGTCGAGGAGCTCGGCGCTCATGCTCGACACCGGCTTCATCGACGTCGGGAAGATCTTCTGCCACGTCTTCAGGACCGGGTCCTTCGTGTCCCACGTGTACAGCGTCACCTTGCCCGTGTAGGCGTCGACGGTGGCCTTCACCGAGTTCCGGATGTAGTTCACCTGGTCGGTGCGGTACGTCGAGGACTCGGCGCCGGCGATGCTGTCCGACAGGCTCTGGCTCTGCGAGTACGGGTACGCGTCGCTCGTGGTGTAGCCGTCCACCACCCACTGGATGCGGTGGTCGACGATCGCCGGGTAGGCGTCGCTGTCGACGGTCAGGTACGGCGCCGCCTTCTGCACGCGGGTGATCGGGTCGCGGTCGTAGAGGATCTGCGAGTCCTTGTTCACCGCGTTCGAGAGCAGGATCTGCTCCGACTGGAACTTCGCGGCGTAGACGAGCCGGTTGAAGAAGTTGCCGAGGCTCGGACCGCCGTCGCCGGCGTAGGTGGTGGTCGCGTTGCCGCCGTTGTCGTCGTCCGAACCGGACGGGTAGTCGAGCTCCACGTCCTTCGTGCCCTTCGGCGCACCCACGATCGAGTAGGGCGGCGAGGTCTCACCGAAGTACACGCGCTGCTGGAAGTCGCCCAGTGCACCGTTCGACGGGATGCCGGACTCCAGGAACACCGGCTTGCCGTCGCTCGCGCGCTGGTTGCCGTAGGCCGCGGTGACGCCGTAGCCGTGCGTGTAGACGAACGCCCGGTTGTACTGCGTGTTCGCGGCCGAGCTGAGCCCGGCGAGGTCGATGTCGCGGACCGCGATGACGGTGTCCTCGGTCTCGCCCTTGACGTCGTAGCGGTCGACGTCCAGCTCCTTCGGGAACTGGTAGTACTGCCGGTACTGCTGCAGCTGGCTGAACGTGTCGGAGACGATCTTCGGGTCGATGAGGCGGATGTTCGCCGTCGTCTGCGCGTCCTTCGCGAGCGCACCCGAGCTCGTCTCGGTCGTGGCGTCGTAGTTCTGTTCCTCGACGCCGGCGACACCGTAGGCGTCTCGCGTGGCCTTGATGTTCCGCTCGATGTAGGCGGACTCGAAGGTGCGCTCCGAGGGCTTCACCTGCAGACGCTGGACGACCCACGGGTAGATGCCGCCGACGACGATCGCGGCGACGAGCAGCAGGCCCGTGCCGACGATCGAGATGCGCCAGCGACCGATGACCGCCGTGACGATGAAGAGCAGCGCGACGATCGCCGCGATGCCCGCCATGATCTCCCGGCCGGGGATGACCGCGTTGACGTCGGTGTACTGGGCACCGGTGATGAGGGAGTTCGACTTCGTCAGGGCCGCGTACTGGTCGAGCCAGAGGCTGACGGCCTGCAGCGCGATGTAGAGCGCCGCAGTGACCGCGAGCTGGATGCGTGCGGCACGGGAGATCCGGACCTCACGACCACCGAAGCGGAGCGCACCGTAGAGGTAGCTCGCAGCGAGCGCGGCGAGGCCGGCGATGAGGACGACGGCCGACGAGTAGGCCACGATCGAGCGCCAGAACGGCAGCTCGAACACGTAGAACCCGATGTCCAGTCCGAACTGCGGGTCGGTCTTGCCGAACGGCGTGCGGTTGAAGTACTCGAGGACCATGCTCCAGCGGCCCGCGGTCGAGAGCCCGGCGAAGATGCCGAGGACCACGGGGATGCCGATCATCACGGCGCGCCGCAGCGGCTCGATGACCTGCTGGTAGCGGTCGAGCTGCGAGTTGAGCTTCGCGTAGACCGGCCGGAACCGGAACGCGAGCGCGATGCTCACGAAGACCGGGACCGCCATGCCGAGGAAGCCCGCCAGGAACATCAGGGTCCCGGCGATCCACCGGGTGGTGAGGACCTGCTGGAACCCGAGCTGCGCGAACCACGCGTAGTCGGTGTACAGGCTGGCGAAGATGAAGAAGGCGATCACCAGTGCGGCCAGCACGATGATCGTGACCACGATGGGGACCCGCGGCGAACGCCGCCCCGAGGTGGACGAGGTTGTCGTCACTTGATGTGCTCCAGACGTGTCGGACCGGCGGGCCCGGCTCGCGGCGGGCCGTCAGTGACACTGATCCTATGGGACCGGACCGAGCGTGAACCTGTACGGGGGCTCAGGACCGGGTCAGGACCCGCAGCGGGCGAGCTTCGCGGTGCTCCCGCCGTCGGCGATCGTCTGCAGGTCGGTGACGGCCTGGTCGAGCGTGGAGACGCTGTAGACGTCCAGCCCGTCCGGCACGTGCCCGACGACCTCGTCGCAGTTGTCCGCGGGGGCGAGGAACACCGTGGCGCCCGCGTCCGCGGCACCGTAGAGCTTCTGGCGGATCCCGCCGATGGGGCCGACCTCGCCGGCCGCCGTGATCGTGCCGGTGCCCGCGACGTGCTTGCCGCCGTTGAGCTTGCCCGGCGTGATCTCGTCGATGATCCCGAGCGCGAACATCATGCCGGCGGACGGACCGCCGACGTCCTGCAGGCGGATCGACACCTTGAAGGGGAACTCGTAGCGCTCGGTGACGCCGACCCCGAGCAGCGCCGTGCCCTGCTCGCTGCGCGGCGCCACCCGGACGTCCTTCGTCGCGCCGTCCCGTTCGACGGTGACGGTCGCGGGGCTCGAGGTGCCGTGCTGCGCGACGGCTTCGCGCAGGCTCACCGCGTCGGCGTTGGTCGTGAGCGACTTGCCGTCGAACGCCGTGATGACGTCGCCCTTCTCGATCGCGCCGTCGGCCGCTGAGCCCTCCTGCACGGCGCTGACCTCGAGTTCGGTGGGCAGGTCGTTCCCCTGCTGGATGAGCGCGGCGGCGACGGCTGACTGCTGCGACGCCTGCATGTCGGCGGAGTCCCGCTCGTTCACCTGCTCGGTCGTGGTACCGCTCGGGTAGATCGCCTCGACCGGGATCACCGCCTGCGACCTGGTGAAGATCGCGCGGATCACGCTGGTCCACGACGGGCGGTTCGTGGCGTCGCCCTGGATGCCGACGGTGAGCATGTCGAGGGCGCCGGCCGTCGGGTACGTCTCGTGGCCGGACACCTGGATGAGCTTGACGTCCTTCGCGTCCTTGCCCGTCCCCTGCTCCTGCGTGCCGATCGTGTTGTAGACCGGCCCGGGGACCTCGATGAGGTACGGGCTGGGCAGCAGGCTCGCCAGCAGTCCTAGCACGACCGCGCCGATCAGGAACGCCCACCCGACGGTCCGGGCACGCGAGCGACGACGGGGCGCGGGGGCGAAGAGGGTCACGCGGGGTCCTTCCGAGGTGGGCACCCGCGCCTGGCGGCAGGGTGGTCGCCCGCGTCTCGCGACGGGGCTGTTCGCCCTGGGCGCAGCGCTTCGGGCGTTCCCACGGGGGCATCCCAGGTGCGGCCCCGTGAGCAGCGATTAGCGTAGTCGGCATGCCTGATGAACCACAGCCGGGGCCGGACGACGACTTCCAGGAGATGCTGCGCAAGCTGCTCTCGGGCGAGGGGCAGATCGACCCGTCGCAGCTCGCCGGTGCCGCCGGTCTGCCGAACGACCCGGCCTCCGTGGCGAACCTGATGAGCCAGCTCCAGCGTGCCGCGCAGTCCGGCGGTGACGGCATCGACTTCTCGGCCACCGCGGAACGCGCCACCGCGATCGCTCGGGACGGCGGCCACCCCGTCGACCCGGCCACCTCGCAGGCGGCCGACCAGGCGTTCCAGGTCGCCGCGCTGTGGCTCGACGAGGTCACGACCGTCGCCGAGCTGACCGCGACCCCGAGCCTCTACACGCGTGAGCAGTGGGCCAAGGCGACCGTCCCGGTGTGGACGCAGATCGCCGAGCCGGTGGCCTTCAGCATCGCCGATGCCCTGACCGAGGCGATCGACCAGCGTGCTCCCGAGCAGCTCAAGGCGATGCTCGGCGACGTCTCGAAGGCGATGCGCGGCATCGGCGGGGCGCTGTTCGCGATCCAGCTCGGCCAGGTCGTCGGGCAGCTGTCGAAGGAGGTCGTCTCCGGCGGTGACGTCGGCGTACCGCTCCTCGACGAGCAGGTCGCAGCACTCCTGCCCCAGAACGTCGCCGAGTTCGCCGAGGGCCTCGACGTCTCCGAGGACGAGGTCCGCATCTACCTCGCGGTCCGCGAACTCGCCCACGCCCGGCTCTTCCGGTCGGCACGGTGGCTCCGGCTGCACATCATCTCGTCCATCACGGACTACGCGCGGGGGATCCACATCCCCTTCGACCGCGTCGAGGAACTCGCGGCCGACATCGACCCGACCAACCAGGAGCAGCTGCGCGACGCACTCGCCTCGGGTGCCCTCATCCCACCGCGGACCGCCGAGCAGAACGCCGCACTCGCCCGGCTCGAGACGATGCTCGCCCTGGTCGAGGGTTGGGTGGACACGGTCACCGCAGCGGCCACCATCCGTCTCCCCAAGGCCGGAGCGATCGCCGAGATGGTGCGCCGTCGCCGCGCGGCCGGCGGCCCGGCCGAGTCGGCGTTCGCCACACTCGTCGGCCTCGAGCTGCGACCGCGTCGCCTGCGTGAGGCCGCGGCGATGTGGCAGCGGGTGACCGACGAGCTCGGCGCCGAACAGCGCGACGCTCTCTGGTCGCACTTCGACCTGGTGCCGACCTCGGACGACGTCGACGCCCCCGATGCCCTCGTCGCACGGCTGCGGAACCCCTCCCAGACCGACGAGGACGACGCGTTCGACAAGGCCCTCGAGGACCTGCTGAACGACTCGACCGGTGCCCGTCCGCACGAGGACGAATCCGGCCGCGTGGCCGACGACACCGAGGGCGGAGCGGGCGACGAGCCCGGGAACGACACGGGCGACCAGCCCCGCTGAGTTCTCCACAGATCCCTCTTGTGACCCCACGCGTGCCGCACACTCCGGCACCGTGGGGTCATGGGCATCCGCATCGATCCGACGCTCGAGTTCGTCTGGCGTGACCCCGCCACGGTCCAGCTCGGGGTCGATCCTCCACGCGCCGTCGTCGCGGTGCCCACCACGGGGGAAGAACGGTTCCTCGACGGTCTGCGACGCGAGACCGGGCACGACGTGCTGTCCGGGCTCGCGGCCGCGTCGGGGTGTTCCCCGGAACGTGCTGCCGGGGTGCTCGGTGCCGCGTCGCCCGCGGTGGTCGAGGTCCTGCCCGAGCCGCTCGAACGCATCGAGGTGCACGGCGCCGGTGTCCTCGCCGACACCGTGGCGACGTTCCTGTCCGGCGAGGGCGTGACGGTCAGCCGCACCGCCGCGCCCGCCGGAGGGCCGATCGTGCTGCCCGAGCCCGAACCACGCCTGGCCGTGGTGGTGGCCGACCACGTCGTCGACCCGGCGCTCCGAGCCGCGTGGACCCGCCGGGGTGTGCCGCACCTGGCGGTCGTCGTCGGCGACGGACGCGTCCGTCTCGGGCCGTTCGTCGTGCCGGGAGCCGGGCCGTGCCTCCAGTGCGCTGAGTACGCACGCGTCGACGACGACCCGGCCTGGCCGGCCATCGCGGCCCAGGTGTGGGGGCGGCACCCGACACCGCTGTCACCGTGGCGGTCGGCGGCGGTGGCCGCCGCCACGACGCGGATGCTGCTGGAACGGCTCCCGCTCCGGACGCAACGAGCCGACCCCGACCAGCTCGTCTTCGAGCGCGACGACCTGTCGGTCAGCCGTTCGCCGGTCCGGCCCCATCCGCGGTGCGCGTGCCGAGCACTGCCAGGAACCGACTCGGAGCCCGGGCTCCCCCACGAGTGGAGCCCTGTTGCGACCACGTGATCGTGACGGAACGGCGGGCGCGCGTCAGCCCGACGTAGAACAGGCGTCGTTCCTCGTCCACCTCGGTGTCGGTCGACGCGTGCGAGATCGGCAGGAGCCCCTCGGCGGCGCCGGCGATGACCACGTGCGGCCACTCCAGGCCCTTCGACGAGTGCAGCGTCGCGAGCGTGACGGCGTCGACCTCGGGCTCGTGGTGCGTCGCCGCACGGTCCACCAGGTCCTGGGTGAACTGCTGCATCGTCGTGCCGGCGGGGGCGTCCTCGGCCAGACCCATGATCGCCTGCAGCGCTTCCCACTGCTCGCGGACTGCGCCGGTGCCCTCCGGCGGCGTCTCCGTCCAGCCGCTGACCTGCAGCACCAGCCGGACCCGTCGGGTCAGCTCGTCGTCGGTCTGCCGGATCGCCTCGCCGCGCATGTGGTGGACGGCGAGCTTGACCTCCGGGCGGTTGAAGAACCGGGTCCCGCCCTGCACGCGGTAGGGGATGCCGTTCCGACCGAGCGCGGACTCGAGCGCGGCGGACTGCGCTCCGACGCGGAAGAGCACGGCGCAGTCCCCGTAGGACGCTCCGGCCCCGACGAGCTCGGCGATGCGCCGGGCGATGGTCTGTGCCTCGTCACCGTCGTGGACGCAGGCCAGCACGACCGGTTCCGGGCCCGGTTCCTGGCTCTGGGCCACCAGGTCGAGCGCGCCGGGCTGGCCGCGCATCAGCGTGTTGGCGGCGGACACGACCTCGCGGGTGGAGCGGTAGTTCCGCTCGAGGCGCAGGACCGACCCGCGCGGGAACTCCGAACCGAACCCGAGCAGGTAGTCGCTCGAGGCGCCGGCGAACGAGTAGATGGTCTGACTGGCGTCGCCGACGACGCACAGGTCGTCACGGCCGCCCAGCCAGGCCCGCAGCAGGTCGTGCTGCACGGGCGAGACGTCCTGGTACTCGTCGACGACGAAGAACCGGTACTGCTGCCGCACGTACGACGCCACGCGGGGCTCGGACTCGACCATGCCGAGGGTCGCCAGCAGGACGTCCTCGAAGTCCAGCTGTCGCCGGTCGTCCTTCAGTCGCTCGTACGCCTTCATCAGGTCGATGACCCGGCGCGGCGTGGTGTCGCGCGGCATCACCCGGTCCGCGGCGGCGGCCTCGTACTCATCGAGCGACAGCATCTGCACCTTGCGCCACTCGACCTCGGCGGCCAGGTCGCGGAGCACCGGGGTGTCGACGTTCATGCCGACCGTGTCCGCGGCGTGGGCGATCATCCGACCCTTGGAGTCGACGATCTTGGGGGCGTGCCCGCCGACGGTGTCCGGCCAGAAGTAGCTGAGCTGCGCCATCGCGGCTGCGTGGAAGGTGCGCGCCTGGACCGTCCCGGCCCCCAGCGCGCGCAGGCGCGACCGCAGTTCGCCCGCGGCACGGGTCGTGAACGTCAGCGCCAGGACGTGGTTCGGCGCGTAGGTCCCGGTGGCGACGCCGTAGGCGATCCGGTGCGTGATCGCGCGGGTCTTGCCCGTCCCGGCACCGGCGAGCACGGCGACCGGACCGAGCAGGGTGCGGGCGACCGTCCGCTGCTCGGCGTCGAGCGCGGCGAGCAGTTCGTCGGGCGAGGGCGGCCGGGGCTCGACTGCCCCGGCACCCCTCGCACCGCGCGGACCGGTGACGCTCACGGCAGGTCCAGCGGCCCGCCGTACCACTCCTCGATGATGGCGCGGGCGATCGAGGTGCGTCCCGGCAGCAGCAGGGTGTCGCCGGCCCGCTCGCGGATCTCGTCGCGCGAGAACCACCGGACGTCCAGGATCTCCACGCCGTCGGGGCGGGCGGTCGTCGGGTCGCCGCCGGCTGCGCGGGCACGGAAGCCCACCATCAGCGACGCCGGGAACGGCCACGGCTGCGAGCCGAGGTACTCGGGCTCCTCGACACGGACGCCGGACTCTTCCCAGACCTCGCGGCGGACGGCGTCCTCGAGCGACTCCCCCGGCTCGACGAACCCGGCCAGCAGCGAGTATCGGTCGGCGTCCCACGCGGCGTTGGAACCGAGCAGGATCCGGTCGTCGGCGTCGACGACCCCGACGATGATCGCCGCGTCCGTGCGCGGGAAGAGGTCGTGCCCCTCGGGGTCGCGGCGGACCCATCCGCCGCTCACGACTGCAGTGGGTGAGCCGGTTCGCGGCGAGAAGCCGTGCACGGCGTGCCAGTTGGCCATCGCGACGGCTTCGACCGCCAGGCCCTGGTCGCGCGGCGAGAGCTCGGTGCCGAACATCCGGAGGCTCTGCCAGGCGTCGTCGTCGGGTTCGATGGCGGTGGCTGTCGCGCTGTCGATCAGGGCGGCGACGAAGCGGGTACCCGCCGGGGCATCGGCGGCGTCCGACACCGCACGGCCGAGGTACAGGGTCACGGTGTCGACCGGGATCTCCGCCGCGGTCACGAAGCGCAGGGTGCCGTCGGCGTTCCGGAGCATCTCGGCACCGCGCACCGGCAGGTACCGGGTGTGCTCGTCCTCGCGCAGGACTCGCTCGACGTCGTCGGTCGTGCGGAACTCGGCGTCGCGGTCGAGTTCGTTGCGGGAGAGCGGGAGCCGGGCGGCGAACTCGACGGTCACGGCGGGAGAGCTCCTCGGATCGGGTGCGGACGTGCAGGAGACGTGCGATGGGCGTGCGGGCCGCCGAACAGCGTGGCGTGCAGCCGCGCACGCGTCACGCGCCTACCCTGAGGGGCATGGCGGGATCCCAGTTCACTCTAGCCGCGTTGGCGACGACGGCCGTTCCAGGTCTCCTCGTCACGGGCACGCGCACGCTCGGCTCGGCCGCGGCCGGCGACTACGAGTCGGCGCTCCTCCGCGACGCCGACGGTACCGAGATCGTCATCCGCCGCCCCCGGAACCAGCGCGCCGAGGCGCGGCAGTCGGCCGACCTCGTCGCCATCCGCGCGCTGAGCGCCGGCATCCGCACGCGCCTGCCGTTCGGCGTCGCCGAGTACCGCGGCCAGGCGCCGATCGGGTCGACGCGCGCCATCGTCACGACGCGGCTGGCCGGGGCTCACCCGACCCTCGCGTCGCTCGTCGAGCGCCCCGACCTCGCCACCAGCGTCGGCCGTGCCGTCGCCTCGATCCACCAGCTGCCGACGAGCTTCGTCTCCGACGCCGGCCTGCCGTCGCTCACGCCGTTCGAGGTGCTCCGGTCCGCCGTCTCGGTGATGGACCGCGCCGTGGCGACCAAGCTCGTCCCGGCCGCGCTCGTCGAACGCTGGGAGGGTGCCGCCCGCGACCAGCAGCTCTGGCAGTTCACGCCGACCGTCGTGCACGGTTCGCTCGGCACCGGCGCCCTGCTCGTCGACGGCGACGCGGTGACCGGGATCCTCGACTGGGGCGAGCTGCGGCTCGGCGACCCGGCGAAGGACCTCGCCTGGGTGCTCGCCGGCCGCCGCGACGCCTTCGACACCGTCCTCAGCGCCTACGAGGCGAACGGCGGCGGGCGTGACCGCCAGCTCGCACAGCGTGCACGCGTGCACCACGAACTCGAGACGGCGCACTGGTTGCTGCACGGCGTGCAGGCGAAGAGCACCGAGGTCGTCGACGACGCCGTCGCGATGATGCACCGCCTGGTCGACGCTGTGCACGCCCCGAGTGCGGAACCGCTGCAGTCCGTGTCACCCGAGACGATGGAGATCGGCGAGGTGGAGCAGCTGTTGTCCTCCACCGAACGCCGCCACGGCTGACGCTTCGTGAGCAGGAATGGTCGGGTCGCTGCGGCGCACCCGACCATTCCTGCTCACCAAGTGCGGCAGGAGTCGTGGACGTGACCGCCTGGAGGCCCGGTGCCGGCCCGGCGGACCGGCACCGGGCCTCCAGGGCGGCGCGCGACACGGGCGCAGCACGAACGACGGGCGCGCAGCGCGCCTTCCGCGCGACGACGGGACGTCAGCTGCCGATGGCCTCGGACCACGCGCGCTCGAGTCCGGCGCGGTCGAGCAGCTCGGTCGGACGGACCTCGAGGTCGTCGGCGACGAAGTAGAACACCGCGTCGACCTGGTCGAGCGGCCGCCCGGTGAACTCGGCGTAGGCGACGCGGTACAACGCGAGCTGCAGGGTTCGGCGGGCCAGGTCGTCCGTCCCCGACGGCGCCTTGCCCGTCTTCCAGTCGACCACCTCGGCGCGCCCGTCGATCTCGTAGACGGCGTCGAGCTTGCAGACCACGCTGTGGCCGAGGAACGGGATGTGGATCTCGCGCTCGACCTCGATCGGCGTCAGCCCGGCCCAGCGGGAGCGGGCGAACGTCGCCTGGAAGTCGGCGAGTCGACGGGCGTCGTCGTCGGTGACCACGGCGTCCGGCGACGAATCGGCGAGGTCGTCGGCATCGAGGTCGAGCTCGCCGTCCCACACGTCGAGCGTCTCGAGCGCGCCGCCGCTCCGCGCACGCTGTTCCACCCACTGGTGGAAGAGCGTGCCGAGCCGGGTGGCCCGGTACGGTCGCTCCGGCATCGGCCGGCGGAGCCGCTCGGCCACGGAGTCGGGTTCGGTCAGGTAGTCCTTGAAGCCCGATGCCGGGACCCGGTGCGGGACGGCGACCGCGTGCTTCGCGTTCCGGGTGGCGTGCCGTTCGGCGAGCAGCAGGTCGATGTCCGCAGCGAAGCGCCCCGCGGCACCGGGGTTCGCGTTCCGCACCCGCTCGGCGGCGGCCAGGACCCGCGGCGCACGCTGCCCGAACGGCACGTGCGGCCAGGTCTGGGTCGCGCCGCTCTCCCCCATCGGGTTCTCGTCGTGCACCGTCGTCTCCGGGATCGCCGCACCGTCGATGACGCCGGCGTCCACCAGGTCGCGCAGGTAGCGGCTCGGCTCGGTGGGTCGGACCCCACCGGCCCAGAACGAGCCGGACACGAGCAGGTCGTGCTTGGCACGGGTCAGGGCGACGTAGGTCAGCCGGCGCTCCTCGTCCTCGTTGCGGGCCTTCACCTGTTCCTTGAAGGCGTCGATCGCCGTGGTGACGTCCTTCTGGGTCTCCTGCCCGCGCCATGCGAGTCGCGGCAGCTCGGCGGCGTCCCCGCGGAACTCGTACGGCAGCCGGCCGAACCCGAGCCAACCGGACGAGCCCTCCTGCGGACGCGCCGGCAGGCCGCCCTCGACCATCCGGGGCACCGCGACGGCGTCCCACTCGAGCCCCTTGGACCCGTGGATCGTCAGGATCTGCACGGTGCCGGCCTCGGGCTCCTCGGACCGCGGGCCCATGTCGTCACGCCGGGCGGCGGCGTCGATCCACCCGAGGAACGAGCCGAGGTCGGCGCGGTCGTCGGTCGACACGAAACCGGCGAGCTCGTCGATGAAGGCGTCGAGGTACGCGCCGCTGCCCTGTTCGTGCGCGGCGACCTCGATGTCGAGCCGCATCTCCTGCACGACGAGCGTCACGAAGTCGACCAGGTCGCTCCCCGCGCGTGAGCGGAGCATCGCGAGCTGCCCGCCGAGCGCACGCATCCGGCTGCGACCCGCGGGGGTGATGCCCTCGAGCGCGCCGTGCTCGTCGGGTGCGGTCGCGACGAAGTCGAGGGCGTCGACGATCGACCCGTGCTCCCCGGCAGCCACCGAAGCACGGAAGGCCGCGGTCAGGTCGTCATCGAGGCGCTGCTGGGTGTGGTCGCGCTGGAACAGCCACCGGGCGAGCTGGTGCAGGGCGACGATGTCCGCCGCCCCGACCCGCCACCGTGCACCCGCGAGCAGCCGGATCAGGTCGTTGCCGGCCGCCGGGTCGTGCAGGACGCGCAGGCACGCCACCAGGTCGACGATCTCCGGACGCTGGAGCAGTCCGCCCGTGCCGAGCACGTGGTACGGCACCCCACGGGCACCGAGCGCCGCCGTGAACGCCGCGAGGTCCTTCCGAGCCCGCAGCAGCAGCGCCATCGAGCCCGCCGGGTTCTGCCTGCGGTGGTCCTGGAACCACGCCGCGACCTCGTCGGCCTCTTCCGGCAGGGTCTCGGGGAACACCACCCGCACGGTGCCGGCGTCCGCGCCCGGCCGCGGCGAGAGCCGTTCGACGTCGACCTCGGACGCCTCGGACAGCGGTGACACGATCGCGTTCGCCCCCGCGAGCACGTCCACCGGGTTCCGCCAGCTGGTCGACAGCGCGAAGGTGACGGGTTCGGCCACGCCGGGTTCGTCGCCGCCGAAGTCGTGCGGGAACCGGGCGAGGTTCGCGGCACTCGCACCGCGGAACCCGTAGATCGACTGGTGCGGATCGCCGACCGCCATCACCGAGTGCCCGCGGAACAGTCGGGCGAGGAACCGGGTCTGCACCACCGAGGTGTCCTGGTACTCGTCGAGGAGCACCACCCCGTAGCGGCTCCGTAGGTCCGTGACGACACGAGGGGCCGACTCGGCCGCGGCGAGCGCAAGGGCGATCTGGTCGGAGAACTCCACGAATCCTCGGTCGACCTTCTGTCGTCGGAACTCGGCGACCAGGTCGGCCAGGGGTTCGAGGGCGCCGATCGCGGCGACCGCGTCGGTGATCGCCTTGTAGGGCTTGCCGCGGTTGCCGGGGAGTTCGAGCAGCTCCGAGAACTCGATCGCGAACCGGCGCAGGTCCTCCGGCTCGACGAGGTGTTCCGAGGTGGCACCGGCGAGTGCGACCACGGCTGCGGTCAGGGTGTCGACGTCGCGGTCGAGCCCGGCGAGCCGGTCGTCGCGGGCGGCCACCACGACCCGACGGGCGAGCTGCCAGGCCGAGGGCTCGGTCAGCACCTGGGACTCGCCGTCACGCCCGACGAGCAGGGCGTTCTCGCGGAAGACCGCGTTGGCGAAGGCGTTGTACGTCGAGACGGTGGGTGCCTCGAAGGCGTCACCGGGGGTGATCAACCCCACGTCCTCGAGCGCGCGGATGCGGTCGTTGATGCGGACGGACAGCTCGCCGGCGGCCTTGCGGGTGAAGGTCAGTCCGAGGACCTCGTCGGGGCGGACGAGTCCGTTGGCCAGCAGCCAGACGACGCGCGAGGCCATCGTCTCGGTCTTCCCGCTGCCGGCACCGGCGACGACCAGCGCCGGCACGAGCGGTGACTCGATGACGGCACGCTGCTGGGCGGTGGGACGAGGGCGGCCGAGGGCGTCGGCGATGGCGTCGGCGCCGTGCCGGATGACGGGCGGTGCAGCGGCAACCGTGCCGTCCGCAGCGGCAACCGTGCCGTCCGCAGCGGCAGCCGTGCCGGTCGCGTCACCCGTGTCGGTCGTGTCGGTCGTGTCGCTCACCAGGTCACCTCCGCCACCACGTGGATCCGGCACTCGACCCCGGTCCGGGCCTTCTCGCAGTGGTCGTCCACGTTCGCCACGAACGTGCGTCCGGCCATGCCCCGCGCCACCCCGTGCAACCGCTCGCGGTAGGCCTCGCGCGCCTCGGCGTCGAACGCGTTCTGGGTCCGCTCGGAGTACGCCTGCCCGCCGCGGGGGTTCTGGACGAAGACCAGCCGAGCGTCGGTCATCGGAGACCCCGCCGGCACGCCCTCGACCGCGCCGTCCTCGACCGCGAGTTGGTAGGCGCCGAGCTGTGGGTGTTCCGGCATGTCGTTCTTCTCGCTGGGCATCGAACGGCCGGTCTTCAGGTCGACGACGCTCACGCGCCCCTCGGCGTCGACCTCGATCCGGTCGATGCTCCCACGGATCCGGGCGGGCCCGGTCACGAGCGCGAACGAGGTCTCGGCGCCGAGCAGTCGACGGCCGGCGCTGGCGAACGTGCGGAGGTAGTCACTCAACCCCTCGATCATCCGCCGGGTCCGGGCACGTTCCCGGTCGGCGACCCAGGGCGACTCGAACGTGAGCTCGTCCCACCGCGCCTCGACCCGCTCCCACAGCGACTCGACGTCGATCTCGGTGGCGTGCTCCATCGCTTCGTGCACGATCGTGCCGATGCCCATCGCCGGGCTCGGGGCACCGCCGCCGAAGGTCTGCGCGAACCAGTGCACCGGGCACTCCTCGAAGGTGCCGATCCGCGACGGCGACACCGACACGGCCGGGGCGACGGGCTCGCCGCCCTCGATCTCGGGCGCGGGCTCGGCGTCGAGGTCGACCAGGGGGTCGTCCGTGGTCGGCTCGGCGAGCCCGTACCACTCGTCCGGGTCCGCCCCGGGGACCTCGGCCTCGGCCAGGCGGGCCAGCGCGGACGCGGCCTCGTGGTCGCCGGAGCCAACCACCCGGCGGCGCAGCGACCCGGCGAGCCCACGCAGGGACAGCGGATGGACGGTTGGTTGGCGGTCCGGCGGCACCGGGACGAGTCGGACGAAGGGTGACGGCGACTCGTCGTCGTTCGCGACCGTGCCGATGACGACCTGGGTGGTGGCCCGAGAAACGGCCCGGGCGAACAGCCGCAGTTCGTCAGCGACCACGGCGGCTCGGTCGTCGATGGGTGATCGCTCGACCCCGGCAGCGGCGCGGACCAGGCCGTCCGGGTCGAGCAGACTGCCGCGCACCCGGGTGTTGGGCCAGACGCCGTCCTGCAGACCGAGCACCACGACGACGTCGCACTCGAGTCCGATCGTCGCCGACGGCGTCAGCACCCGCACCCGGCCGGCGGTCCGGTCGGGGCCGATCGAGTCCTCGGGCAGATCCGCGCCGAGCAGGTCGTCGACGAAGACCCGCGCGGGGGCGTCCGGCGTGCGCTCGACGAAGCGCTTGGCGGCGGTGAACAAGCCGACGACGGCGTCCAGGTGGCGGTCGGCTTCCCCGGCGCCGACCCCACCGGCGGCGGACTGGGCACCCCATGACTTCGCGAGACCGCTGCGCTCCCACAGGCCCCAGAGGATCTCCTCGATGCTCGATCCTGCCTGGGCGTCGGCACGCGCCTGCACCAGGCTCCGGGCCAGCCGGGTCGCCCGTCGTGCGAACCCGGCGTCCACCGTCGCCAGGCGCTCCGGTGCTCCCAGGGCGTCGACCAGCAGTTCGTCGGCGGTGCGGCTGCCGTCGCCCGCGAGTTCCTCGCGCCGCAGGGCGAGCCGGAGCCGCCGCATCGCCAGGGTGTCGAGGCCACCGAGGGGCCCGGTGGCGAACGCGGTGGCCAGGGCGGCGTCGAGCGGCAGGACGTCGAGCGCAACCGCGGCCGCGTCGAGGAGCGCCCGCGCCGCGGAGTCGTCGCGTGGACGGACGGGCGCGGCACCGGCGGTCGCCGGGACCTCGGCCACGGAGAGTGCCCGGACGAGTTCGGGGATGGCAGCACCGCTGCGGGTGACCACGGCCATCCGGTGCCAAGGCACACCGTCGAGCAGCCGGTGTTCGCGCAGTCGACGGGCGATCGCCACGACGAGCGCGGACCGGCTGGCGGCCTCGAGGTGCACGACGGCGTCGGACCGCGCATCCTGGTCGCCCGCCGACGCGCTGCGCTGCCGACCGGCCGCCGCGGTGCCGATGCGACCCGTGACACCGGTGACCAGGGCGCGGATCGGGGCGGGGTGCCGGTGCACGGCGCCGAGGAACAGCTCGTCGACGCGGTCCACCCCGAGTCGCACGGCCAGCCGACCGAGCACGTCCGGTTCGGCGCCGCGGAACGCCGAGGCGGCGATGTCCGGATCCCCGAAGGCGACGACCTGCACGCCGGAGCGCGCGAGTGCCCCGAGCAGCGCGATCTCACCCTCCACCAGTTCCTGCGTGTCGTCGACCACGACCAGGCGCAGGGCGGCGATGCTCGCGGGGAGCTCGTGCCGCAGCACCGCGGCAGTGGCGTACGCCACGAGTTCGCCGGAGTCGAGTCCGGTCGGTCGGAACGCGGTCACCGATGCGCGGTAGTCGTCCACGAAGTCCCCGACGGCCCGCCACTCGGGCCGTCCGAGCTCGTCGCCGAGTTCCCGCATGTCGTCGGGCTCGACGCCGGCCGCCACGGCACGCATCATGACGTCGCGCAGGGCGGTTCGGAACCCCGCTCGCTCCCGGACGACGGCGGTGATGGGGTCGGGCCAGGTCGGTCCGGCTCCGTCGAGTTCGTGCCCGGCGAGCAGGTCGGCGATGATCCGGTCCTGCTCCCCGCCGGTCAGCAGCGTCGGGGGTTCCTGCCCCTGCACCGACGCCGCGTGGGTGACGATCTGGAACGCCAGCGAGTTCACGGTGCGTGCAAGGGCACCCGGCACGACCCGGTCGACCGCCCGAGCGAGCCGGTCGCGCAGCGCCGTCGCGGCCGTCCGCGCCGAGGTCAGGGCGAGCACCGTCGCGTGGCCGTCGGGGGTGATCGCGTCGGGACGGGACAGCCGGTCGGCGACGAGCCGCGCGAGCGTGGTCGTCTTGCCGCTGCCCGGCGCACCGATGACCGCGGCGTGACGGCCGTCCGGCAACGCGAGCACCGCGGCCTGCGAGGGGTCGTCGACCAGTGCGCGCGCGAACCCGGTGTCCTCGGGAGCGGGCATCAGCGTGGTCTGCGGCACGCTCGTACGGTACCCAGGACCGCCGACAGCACCGCTGCGGACGCGCGGGGCACCGGTCGTCACGCCGTCGAGTGCGCCCGCGGCGAACGCCCGATGCCGCACGGGACCGCTCGGATACGCTGTGCTCGTGGACATCAAGATCGGCATCATCAACAGCCCCCGCGAGATCGCCTTCGAGACCGCCCAGACCGCGGACCAGGTCGAGAAGGCCGTGTCCGAGGCGCTCACCGCCAAGTCGACGCACCTGTCGCTGCAGGACGACAAGGGCCGTCGCTTCATCGTCCCCGTCTCGGCCCTGGCGTACGTCGAGGTCGGCGCGGAAGAGGCACGGCGCATCGGCTTCGTCGCCTGACGACGTGGAACTGCTCTTCGCCGTCCTCGGCGGCGTCATCATCGGTGCGGTCGCGCACGTGATCCTGCCGTGGCGGTCGAACCGTGGCGTGCTCGTCGGCCCAGCGGTCGGCGGCATCGCCGCAGCAGTGCTCTGGGAAGCGCTGACCTGGGCCGGGTGGCGGTACGACGGCACCTGGATCTGGGTCGTGGCCCTCGTGGGGTCCGGCGCGATCACCCTCGTCGCCGAGTGGTTCCTCGGCACCCAGCGCGACAAGCGCGACGCCGAGTACTACGAGCTGCTCAAGACGCGCGGCGCCTGACGCTCGATCGCTCAGGCCGTCAGCCCGAGCGCGTCCATCCGTCGGGTGTGCGCGGCGATGAGCTCGGTCCAGACCGGCTCGAGCCGCTCCTGGTCCTCGCGGGCGTGCGACGCCAGCGCCGACCGGGCGACGAGCAGGGTGTCGCCCACCAGGCGACGTCCCCACATCGCCAGACGCGAACCGATCTGCGGGTCGTCCTCGATGTGGGCCGTCAGCTCCTCGACGACCGCCGCTTCCTCGCGCGCGTCGAACACCGACCGCAGCCGCTGCCGCACGTCGAGCGGCAGCGAGCGGAGCAGGTTGCCGAACAGGTCGTTCAGGATGCCGGCCGTCACGTAGCCGGTCAGCATCGACTCGTACCAGTCGGCGCCGCTCGTCCGTTCGAGGAACAGATCGATCGCTTCGCGGTGCGGGGCCATCAGCGCTGCCGGGTCCCCGCCGGTGCGCTCGATCTCGGCCACGATCGTGCGGTGCCGCTCGAGCGCCGTGGTCGCGAGGACCCCGGTGACCAGACGGCCGGAGAGCGTCGGGGCCGAAGCACCGGCTCGTCCCATCGTCTCGTAGACGGAGAGCTGCAGGTACGCGGCCTGCCCCAGGTAGACGTCGAGCTCCGGGGTGACGTCGTCGAGCGCGAGGCGCTTGACCTGTGCGGCTCCGCGCGGGTTCCGCGACGCGAGCCATGCGGCAGCGAGCTGCGCCGCGCGCTTCCGGTTCCACCACGACACCACCCGACCAGCATAGAGGGCACCCGCCGGTCACCCGCCCGACGCCCAGCGGCACCCGCCGGACGCCCGCCCCGGCACCCGCCGGACGCCCGCCCCGGCACCCGCCGGACGCCCGCCCCGGCACCCGCCGGACGCCCGCCCCGACGCCCAGCGGCACCCGCCGGTCGCCGCCCCGACGCCCCGGACCACGCGCCCGTCGGTAGCCGGAGTGCCCCGGACCACCAGCCCGTCGGTAGACTGGCCCGGACTTCCACCAGAACTAAGGTGATTCTTTGACTTTCTCAGACCTCAACATCGACCAGGACATCGTCGATGCACTGGCCGGCAAGGGCATCATCGAGCCCTTCCCGATCCAGGAACAGACCATCCCGCTCGGCCTGACCGGCCAGGACATCATCGGCCAGGCCAAGACGGGTACCGGCAAGACGCTCGGCTTCGGCCTGCCGCTGATCCAGCGACTCGGTGCCGACCCGGCGCACGGCGTGAAGGCGCTCGTCGTCGTCCCGACCCGTGAACTCGCGGTCCAGGTCACCGAGGACCTCGAACTCGCGGCCTCGAACCGTCCGACCACGGTCGTCTCGATCTACGGCGGCAAGGCCTACGAGGGCCAGGTGGAGCAGCTCAAGGCCGGTGCCCAGATCGTCGTCGGCACGCCCGGGCGACTGATCGACCTGCAGCGGCAGCGTCTGCTCGACCTCTCCCACGTGCAAGAGGTCGTGCTCGACGAGGCCGACCGCATGCTCGACCTCGGGTTCCTGTCGGACATCGAGCGCATCTTCCAGGCCGTCCCCGAGGTGCGGCACACGATGCTGTTCTCGGCGACGATGCCTGCGCCGATCGTCGCGCTCGCCCGCCGGTTCATGAGCCGTCCGGTGCACATCCGGGCGACCGACCCGGACGAGGGCCTCATGCAGGCCAACATCAAGCACCTCATCTACCGCGCGCACTCCCTGGACAAGGACGAGGTCATCGCCCGCATCCTCCAGGCCGAGGGCCGCGGCAAGACCGTGATCTTCACCCGCACCAAGCGTGCCGCGGCGAAGCTCGTCGAGGAGCTGAAGGACCGCGGGTTCAACGCCGCAGCGGTGCACGGCGACCTCAACCAGGAGCAGCGCGAGCGCGCGATGGCGGCGTTCAAGGCCGGCAAGCGTGACGTGCTCATCGCCACCGACGTCGCCGCCCGCGGCATCGACGTGGACGACGTCACGCACGTGATCAACCACACGATCCCGGACGACCCGGACACGTACCTGCACCGCGCCGGCCGCACCGGCCGTGCGGGCAAGACCGGCATCGCGGTCACGTTCGTCGACTGGGACGACCTGCACAAGTGGACGCTGATCGACAAGGCGCTCGAGTTCGGCATCCCCGAGCCCGTCGAGACCTACTCGTCGTCGCCCCACCTGTTCGAGGAACTCGACATCCCCAAGGGCACCAAGGGCCGTCTGCCCGGCTCGTCGTCGCACGCCGCCTCAGCCGGCGCGCCCGTCGAGAAGCGCAGCAGCGACCGCCCGGCCTCGGGTTCGCGTGACGCGTCGCGTTCGCGGTCGCGCAGCCGCACCCGGTCAGGAGGCTCGGAGCAGTCCGCCCCGCAGGCTCCGGCCACCGAGTCGGTCACCCCCACCGCCGCGGCGGGCACCGAGGACGGCTCGGCCGTCGAAGGTGGTTCCACCACCGACGGTGCCGCGAAGCGTCGTCGCCGTCGCCGCCGTCGCGGAGCCGGCACCGGCGATGCCTCGGCGACCGCCTCGGCACCGCAGGGCACGTCGGACGGCGAGTAGCGCCTCCAGACCGAAGGGCCCGTCGCTGACGCGACGGGCCCTTCGTCGTCCCCGCCCGCCGACTGCCCCGCGAGGGCGACAGATCGCCGCGAACTGTCAGCGGGTATCTGTCGCCCTCGCGGATGGGTCAAGCCGCGCCGACCGAGATCTGTCGCTTCGGTGGGACGACGCGACGCGTCAGGACAGGCGCGAGCCGGGTCCGACCACGGGAGCGCTGCCCGTCGCCTCGGACACGATCGCGTCGAAGGAGACGCGTGCGGTGCGGTGCTCCCCCAGCCGGTTCGGCTTGCCGGTGCCGTGGTAGTCGCTCGAACCGGTGACGAACAGGCCGTAGCGCGTCGCCCAGTCGAGCAGGGTGCGCTTGCCGTGTGCCAGGTTCTCGCGGTGGTCGACCTCGAGCCCGCCGAGCCCGGCGTCGACCAGGTCGCGGAGCATCGGCTCGTCGATGACGATCCCGCGCGAGGACGCCGCGGGGTGCGCGATGACGGGCACGCCGCCCGCCTGCCGGATGAGTTCGACGCCGCGCAGGGGCGACGGTGCCTCGTGGGGTTCGTAGTAGCCGGACGCCGGGTGCAGGATGCCGCGGAACGCCGCGGACCGGTCGGACTCGAGCCCGCGGGCGACCAGGGCGTCGGCGATGTGCGGACGGCCGATCGTGGCACCGGGGCTGGACTGGGCCAGGACGTCCGCCCAGGTGATCGGGTGGTCCTCGGCGATGCGGTCGACCATGCGGTGCGCGCGGGAGAGCCGGCCGTCGCGGATCCGGGTCGTCTCCTCGACCAGTCCGGGGTGCTCGGGGTCCACCAGGTAGCCGAGCACGTGCACGCTGCGGTAGCCGATCCGGGTGCTCAGCTCGAGGCCGGGCAGCAGGGTCAGGGGCAGCTCGTGCGCCGCGGCCGTGGCGTCCGCCCACCCCGCGGTCGTGTCGTGGTCGGTCAGCGCGACGGCGTCGAGTCCGGCGGCCGCGGCCGCTCGGACGAGCTCCGCGGGACGCTCGGTGCCGTCGGAGACACTGGAGTGCGCGTGCAGGTCGATGAACGGGTCTGGCACGTGGCCAATGCTATCCACAGGTGAGCGGCCGCACAGGCCGGGTGTCGCCCGGCGGTGCGATGATGGACGCATGGCCGACACGACTCCCCGCGCGACGAGCAACCGATCCACGACCCCCGGGTCCTCGACCTTCAAGGACTTCATCGGGTCGCAGTGGGCCGAGCGCTCGGAAGCGCAGCCCGAGCCCCGCGAGCAGGCCGCGTTCGCCGCCGAGCGTCGCGCGCGCATCTCCGAGCTGCACCCGGGCCGCACGATCGTGGTGCCGGCCGGGCAGGCCAAGGTCCGCTCGAACGACTGCGACTACCCGTTCCGCCCGCACTCCACCTTCGCGCACCTGACCGGCTGGGGCACCGACACCGTCGTCGGCTCCGTGCTCGTGATGACGCCGAACGGCTCCGGCCACGACGCCACGCTGTACTTCCGTGCCACCGCGGGCCGCGACTCGGAAGAGTTCTACGCCAACCCCGAGATCGGGGAGTTCTGGGTCGGGCCGCGCCCCTCGCTCGACGCCGTCGCCGCCGACCTCGGGCTGGCCACGGCCGACCTCGGGGCGTTCTCGGCCGTCGCCGACGCACTCGACGCGTCGGCGCTGCTCGTCCGTGAAGCCGACGACGACCTGACCCGTTCGCTCGACGCCCGCATCGGCGCAGCCATCGGTGGCGCGGACGAGACCGAGGGGTCGCCGGCCACCGACGACCTGCTCGCCCGCGACCTGTCCGAGCTGCGACTGGTCAAGGACGCGTACGAGGTCCGTGAGCTCCGCAAGGCCGTCGACGCCACGAAGCACGGGTTCGACGACGTCATCGGCGACTTCGACGCCGTGCTCGCGCACCCGCGCGGTGAGCGCATCGTCGAGGGAACGTTCAACCGCCGGGCCCGCGCCGACGGCAACACCGTGGGCTACGACACCATCGCCGCCTCGGGCCACCACGCCTGCATCCTGCACTGGACCCGCAACGACGGCGCCGTGCAGCCGGGCGACCTCATCCTCATCGACGCCGGGGTCGAGGTCGACTCGTTCTACACCGCCGACATCACCCGCACGCTGCCGGTGAGTGGCACGTTCTCACCCGTGCAGCGCATGGTCTACGAAGCCGTGCTCGAGGCGGCCGACGCCGCGTTCGCGATCGTCAAGCCGGGCATCACGTTCCGCCAGGTGCACGCCACCGCGATGGAGGTCATCGCGCGCAAGACCGCCGAGTGGGGTTTCCTGCCGGTCTCCGCCGCCGAGTCGCTCGAGCCGGACAACCAGTTCCACCGCCGCTACATGGTGCACGGCACGAGCCACCACCTGGGGCTCGACGTGCACGACTGCGCGAAGGCCCGCCGCGAGATGTACCTCGACGGCACCGTGCAGGCCGGCATGGTCTTCACGATCGAGCCCGGACTGTACTTCCAGCAGGACGACCTGACCGTGCCGGAGGAGTTCCGCGGCATCGGTGTCCGCATCGAGGACGACATCCTGGTGACCGAGGACGGCGCCGAGAACCTGTCGGTCGGCATCCCCCGGACCCCCTCGGAAGTGGAGGGGTGGATCGCCCGCTCGGGCCGCTAGCCTGATCGGGTGACCATGCCCGAGGCCTCCCCGAACACCATCTCGATCGAGGTCGAGCACTTCGACTCCCCCGACGCCCAGCGACTCCGCGCCGCCCAGCGCCTGGAGATCGACCGGGCGCACGGCGGCGACACCGAACCGGGTGAGAAGCCGACCGCCGAGTCGATCGCGGTGTTCTTCGTCGCACGCGACGAGTCCGGGACTCCCCTGGGGTGCGGGGGCCTGCGCATCGTCGACGACGGCATCGCCGAGATCAAGCGGATGTACGTCCGGCCGGAATCCCGCGGGTCCGGCGCCGCGGCTGCGTTGCTGCGCCGGCTGGAAGAAGCCGCGCTCGACCTCGGGTCCCCGGCGCTCGTCCTCGAGACGGGCACGGAGCAGCAGCGCGCCGTCGGGTTCTACCAGCGCGAGGGGTTCCGGCGGATCGCGAACTTCGGGCCCTACGTCGGGGCGCCCCTGTCGGTCTGCTTCTCGAAGGTCCTCTAGCCGGCGCGAGCCTGCCCGGACCACGCCGCGCGGTGCCGTGCCGTGCTCGGCTGTGGCGCGCCCGAGCCCGCACCGCGCCCGGTCACGACGTGCCGTCGGCCCGAGGCCGAGCGGTCACGAACCGTCGTCTGGGCCGGCGCCGAACGACGATCTCCGACCGCTCGACGCCGTGCGCGCGGGGTGTTGCGACCACTCGGACCACCCGGACGACCGCCGAGGTCGCGCGAAGTGCCGCCCGCGGAGCTCGGCGGCGACAGTTCCTGCGACCTCGGCGGACGTGAACGGCGTGTCGAGCGATCTCGCGCGACCCGACCACGATCCGACCTCGCACAACCCGAAGACGAAGGCCGGTCGCGCCAGCCGGAGCCCGGCTAGCGGCGGTCGCTGTCCCTGTCGCCCTCGCGCGGCGCATCCGGCGAGGACGAGGACGAGGGCTCCGGCGGCGTCGCACCGACGACCCGCTCGCCGTAGCGCGGCGGCTCCTCGGGCCGACGCTCCGGCACCGGCGGGGCCGCGGGGGCGGCGGCCGTCTCGGGGGTCTCCCCGTACCGGGGTCCGTCGTTCGTGCCGTAGCGCGGCGGGCCCGAAGGCGTACCCGTCTGCGCGCCGGGGGCCGACGTGCCGGGGTGTTGCGGGCCTCCTGGCTGCTGGTGCGGCGTGGCGTGCCCGCCGTACGGCGACTGCTGCTGCGGCGGGACCCCACCGGGGCCCGGACTCCATTGCTGCTGCTGCTGCTGCTGCTGCTGCTGCTGCTGGGAAGCGTCGTTCCAGTGCGTGGACGGGGTCGCCCCGTGCTCGCCGAGGATCCGCTGCGCCTGCCCGGTCAGCTGCGGGTTGACGACGATCTGGTAGTTCGTGGCGAGCACCTGGTGCACGCTCGTGAAGTCACGCTGGCGCTTCGTGATCGCGAACGAGACGATGCCGTAGAGCATGCCGAACGCGGCACCGATGATCGCGGCGGCCAGGATCAGGCCGCCGGCGCTCGGCGAGAAGAGCGTGAGCACGATGCCGAAGAAGATGCCGAGCCACAGGCCCGACAGCGCGCCGGCGATGGCGGCACGGCCGTAGGTCATCTTGCCGGTGACCCGCTCGACCGTCTTCAGGTCGTTGCCGACGATCGAGAGCTGGTTGACGGGGAAGTCGGCCTCGGCCAGCTTCGCCACCACGCGCTGCGCGTCGGGGTAGCTGTCGTACGTACCCAGGACGTCGCCCTTGGGCAGCGTCGGGAACGCCTGGGCGGTCCTGCCGGCGAAGGGGCTCTGATTGCTCACACAGCCATCATTCACCGCACACCTTGCAATCGCACGTGCACTCTCAGGGAAGCAGCCGATCGGAAGCCACCGACCGGTGCCGCCGGCGGCGCGGGCGAACGCCCACACCCGAGCGACTAGGCTGGGTCGAGTGAGCGCCACGAAGGTCTTCGTCGCCCGCCTCGCCGGGTGCTCCGTCTTCGACCCCGCGGGCGACCGCGTCGGCAGGGTCCGGGACGTCCTGGTCGTCTACCGCCGGGCCGATCCCCCGCACGTCGTCGGGCTCATCGTCGAGGTGCCCGGCAAGCGCCGCATCTTCGTGAGCATCGGCCGCATCACCTCCATCGGTGCCGGGCAGGTCATCACGACCGGTCTCGTGAACATGCGCCGCTTCGAGCAGCGCGGCGGCGAGGTCCGCGTCATCGCCGAGATGCTCGGCCGCAAGGTGCTCATCAAGAACCAGCGGATCCGCGCCACCATCGAGGACGTCGCGATCGAGGACCGCGGGCAGGGCGACTGGGAGGTCGCGCAGCTCTTCCTCCGCAAACCGAAGACCACGCCGTCGCCGTTCGGCAAGGGCCCGACGACGTTCGCGACGTGGAACGAGGTCACCGAGGACGAGCTCCCCGGCGAGGCCCAGTCCGCCGAGCACGTCATCGCCGCCTACTCCGACCTGCTGCCCGCCGACCTCGCGTCGACGCTGCTCGACCTGCCCGCCGAGCGCCGGTTCGAGGTCGCCGAGGAACTGCCCGACGACCGCCTCGCCGACGTGCTCGAGGAGATGCCCGACCAGGAGCGCATCGAGATCCTCACCCGGCTGGTGGACGCCCGTGCCGCCGACGTCCTCGACCAGATGCAGCCGGACGACGCGGCCGACGTCCTCGCCCAGTTCTCCGACGAGCGGAGTGAGGCCCTCCTGCAGCTCATGGAGCCGGAGGAGGCGCAGGACGTCCGCATGCTCCTGGAGTACGAGCCGGACACCGCCGGTGGTCTGATGACCACCGAACCGGTGATCGTCTCGGCCGACGCCACCGTGGCCGAGGGCCTCGCGCTGGTCCGCCGCCACGAGCTCGCTCCGGTGCTCGGCGCCGCCGTCTGCGTCACCCTGCCGCCGTACGAGCCGCCGACCGGTCGGTTCCTCGGGCTCGTGCACTTCCAGCGGATGCTCCGCTACCCGCCGAACGAGCGGCTCGGCACGCTCATCGACCAGCAGACCGAACCGGTCCGGGTCGACGCGAGCGCCGCCGAGGTCACCCGCATCATGGCGACCTACAACCTGCTGTCCGTCCCCGTGGTCGACGACGCCCACCGTCTCGTCGGGGTGGTGACGATCGACGATGTCCTCGACCACGTCCTGCCGGACGACTGGCGAAGTCAGGGCGAGGGGGAACCCTCACCGCTTCCACGCCAACGCCCGCGCAGGACACCCGTGACGACGGGAAGGAGGACCACCCGTGGCCCGAACGGATGACAACCGTCGCGACCGTGACCGGCAAGAGGTCCGGCTCGACTCCCCGAAGGGCATGCGCACGCGTGTGCTCCCCAGCCGCCGCCGTGGTCGCGGGGACACCTTCGGTCGTGCGACCGAGGGCATCGCCCGCGGGATGGGCACGCCGTGGTTCCTCATCGGTCTCACGCTGTTCTGCGTGGTCTGGATGGGCTACAACACCCTGGCGCCGAAGCCGTGGCAGTTCGACTCGGCGGCCATCGGCTTCACGGCTCTGACGCTCGTGCTCTCGCTGCAGGCCTCGTACGCCGCCCCGCTGATCCTGCTCGCGCAGAACCGGCAGGACGACCGCGACCGCGTGCAGTTCGAGCAGGACCGCCAGCGCGCCGAACGCAACCTGGCCGACACCGAGTACCTGGCCCGCGAGGTCGTGGCCCTGCGCCTGGCGATGCGGGACATGGCGTCGAAGGACTTCATCCGCGCCGAGCTCCGCTCCCTGCTCGAGGAGCTCGACCGCCGCGACGCCGACGAGGCCGGCTACGCGGACGAACACGACAGCTCCACGCGTGGCTGATCCCGCCCCCACCGACGAACAGCTCGGCACGGCGGTCCTCGCCGCGCTCGGGCGCGTCATCGACCCCGAGATCCGCCGCCCCGTCACGGAGCTCGACATGATCCGCGGTGTCGACGTGCAGCCAGGAGGCGCGGTGCGCGTCGACCTGCAGCTCACGATCGTGGGGTGCCCCGCCGCCGACACCATCGAGCGCGACGTCCGCGTCGCCGCCGGGTCCGTCCCGGGGGTCGCCGCCGTCGAGGTCGACGTGTCCGTGATGGACCCGGCCACTCGTGCCGCGCTGACCGAGCGGCTGCGAGCCGGCCGCCCCAAGGGCGTCCAGTTCACCCCGGACTCGCTCACGCGCGTCATCGCGGTCACGAGCGGCAAGGGTGGCGTCGGCAAGTCCACCGTCACCGTGAACCTCGCCGTCGCGCTCGCCCGCCGGGGCCTGCGGGTCGGGGTCGTCGACGTCGACGTGCACGGCTTCAGCGTGCCCGGACTGATGGGCCTGACCGACGAGCACGGGGTCGCACCCCGCCCGACCCGCGTGGACAGCATGATCCTGCCGCCGGTGGCGCACGACGTGAAGGTCGTGTCGATCGGCATGTTCGTCGACGACGTGTCGACCGCGGTGTCGTGGCGCGGACCGATGCTGCACCGCACCGTGAACCAGTTCCTGACGGACGTGTTCTTCGGCGACCTGGACGTCCTGCTGCTCGACCTGCCGCCGGGCACCGGCGACGTCGCGATCTCGGTGGGGCAGCTGTTGCCGCACGCCGAGGTCCTGGTCGTCACGACCCCGCAGGCCGCCGCGGCCGACGTCGCCGAGCGCAGCGGGATCGTCGCTCGGCAGACCGGGCAGCGGGTCATCGGCGTGGTCGAGAACATGGCCGGGCTCGTGCAGCCCGACGGCTCGGTCCTGCACCTGTTCGGCGAGGGTGGTGGCGCCGAGACCGCCGCACGGCTGTCCCGCGGGCAGGACGACCCCGTCCCGGTGCTCGGCAGCGTGCCGCTGTCCGTGCCGCTGCGCGAGGGCGGCGACGCGGGCGTGCCGGTGGTGCTCGGCGCCCCGGAGGACCCGTCCGCCGTGGCCCTGACCGCGATCGCCGACCGGATCACCACGATGGGACGCGGGCTCGCCGGCCGGAAGCTCGGGTTGTCGCTGTCCTAGGCTCGAGGTCATGAGCACCGATCACGTCGATGTCGACTGGGACCACGCACGCGCCACGAACCGCGCGAACTGGGACGACCGGGTGCCGATCCACGAGGGCGCCTACGCGATCGACGCCCTCGCCGACCCCGGCCACCGCTCGGACGTCGTCCGCGAGGACCTGCCGGCCCTGACACCCTGGTTGCCGAACGGCTCGCTCGCGGGCCTCGACGTCTGTCACCTGCAGTGCCACATCGGCACCGACACGGTGTCGCTCGCCCGCGAGGGTGCCCGACTGACCGGTGTGGACTTCTCCCCCGCCGCCCTCACCTCGGCCGCCGGGCTCGCATCGCGCCTCGGTCTCGACGTCACCTGGGTCGAGACCGACGTCCTCGATGCCCGCGCCGCCGTCACCGGCGACTTCGACGTCGTCTACACGAGCATCGGCACGATCTGCTGGCTCCCCGACCTCGACCGCTGGGCTGCGCAGGTCGCCGGCCTGCTCCGCCCCGGCGGGGTGTTCTTCATCCGCGACGGACACCCGGCGCTGTACGCCCTCGACGAGGACGCCGACGAGCTCGTCACCCGGTACCGGTACTTCCCGGACGGCACCGCGCAGCAGTGGGACGACGCCGGCACCTACGTCGGCGACGGGACCGTGGCGAACACCCGGACCTTCGAGTGGCCGCACCCGCTGTCCGAGATCGTGAACGCCCTGCTCGGTGCCGGGCTGCGGCTCCGCCGGCTCGACGAGGGCCGGACCCTGCCGTGGCGCTTCAGCTCCCGCATGGTCGAGACCGACACCGGCTCGTGGGCCTGGCCGGAACACGACCGCGACCGGATGCCGACCACCTACACGATCGTCGCCACCCGCGACTGACGACGCGACCCCCAGACGGACTGGAGGCCCGGTGCCAGCTGGTACCGGGCCTCCAGTCCGTCACGGGGGGACGTGACGGGCGTCAGGTCGCCTCGGCGTCGAAGGGCGCCGGTTCACCGGCAGCCAGGGGCACGACGGGAGCCGTCGCGCGAACCTTGGAGGCCGTCACCTGCGCGGTCTGGACCGCGGCCGCACTGGAACCGGAGTCGAGCAGGGCGTCTCGGATGATGCGGCGCGGGTCGTACTGGCGCGGGTCGAGCTTCTGCCACTCGATGTCGTCGAACTCGGGGCCCATCTCGTCGCGCATCCGCTCCTTCGCGGTGTCGGCGAACCGACGGACGGCCTTGACGAACTCTGCCAGCTTCTGGGCGTACATCGGCAGGCGCTGCGGCCCGAGCAAGAGGACGCCGATGACCCCGATGATCAGGATCTTGTCGAGCGGGATGTCCACGCGAGCGAGCCTAACGCGTGCGGCTGCGTTGCACCTCTAGAGTTGTCTCCCGAACGGAGTGTGCGTGTCAGAGAAAGAGTCGAACTGGAAGTTCGCCGAGGACATCGTCTCGGAGACCGAGGCGATCGCCCGTGCTCGTGAGCACTCCCTGGAACTCGGGGTCGAAGCGATCTCGCCGGCGATCGGTGCGCAGATCGGGGTCATCGCCGCAGCCTCGCGAGCCACGAGCATCATCGAGATCGGCACCGGCCTCGGGGTCTCCGGCCTGTACCTGCTCGCCGGCGCCCCGAACGCGACCCTGACCACGATCGACGTCGAGGTCGACCACCAGCAGTTCGCCCGCGACGCCTACATCAGCGCCGGCACCGCTCCCGCACGGATCCGGCTCATCCCCGGTCGGGCGAACCAGGTGCTCCCCCGCATGAACGAGGCCTCGTACGACGTCGTCCTCGTCGACGCCGACCCCGAGCACGTGATCGAGTACGTCGAGCACGGGCTGCGCCTCGCACGCCTGGGCGGCACCGTCCTGGTGCCGCACGCCCTGTGGCGCGGACGCGTGGCCGACCCGGTGAAGCGCGACCGTGCCACCACGGACTTCCGGCTGCTCCTGACCGAGGTGTCGACCTCAGGTGCGGTGCGCAGCGCGCTGTCGCCTGCCGGTGACGGGCTGCTGCAGTTGACGAAGGTCACCAACTAGCGCTCGACCCGCCGGCGCTCGCGCAGGTCAGTCGAGGTGCCGCAGGTACCGCTCCGGGGACTCGAGGAACGCCCGCTGGTTCCGCACCAGGTCGAGGTCGCGCCACTCGGTGCGCCGCAGGCCCCACTCGCCGACCTCGTGGATCGTCGCGCCCGGGAACGCGGCGAGCACGGGTGAGTGGGTCGAGAGCACGACCTGGCCGACGCCGCTCTCGACGATCGAGCGCAACAGTGCGATCAGGGTGAGGCACCCAGAGAACGACAGGGCGGACTCGGGCTCGTCGAGGATCCAGAGCCCGGGCCAACGCGCCCGGTCGATGACGAAGTCCAGGAACGCCTCGCCGTGGCTGCGCTCGTGGAACACCGGCTCGGGGCGACTGCGGTTCGGGTGCTCCTCGAGGTAGGTGAAGAAGCCGTGCATGGTCTCAGCCCGCAGGAAGAAGCCACCGCGGGGCGCACCGAAGTCACGTCGCAGGGCGATGTGCTGCCACAGGTCCGACTCGGACGGGCGGGTCGAGTGGTGCGCCCCGGTCGAGCCGCCTTCCGGGGACATCCCGAACGCGAGCGCGATGGCCTCGATCAGGGTCGACTTGCCGACACCGTTGTCCCCGACGAACACCGTCACCGGGTCCAGGTCGAGGCCCTCGTCGAGCAGCTGCCGGATCGGCGGGAGCGTGGCCGGCCACTCGTCGCGCGGCATCGGGTCCGGGTCGCGGTACTCCTCGACGCGTCGGATGGGCAGGTGGGTCCTCGGCACGGCCCCATCCTGCCGGAGCCGACCGACACCGCGTGTGGACGCCCGCTACCGGCGGACAGACGGAAGGCCCGGAGCGTACACGCTCCGGGCCTTCCGTTCTGGTGCTTCGACGTACTAGGCCGAGACGACCTCAGCGAGTGCGTCGTGGAGTTCCTTGGCCTCGGCATCGTTGACCGAGACGACCAGGCGGCCTCCACCTTCGAGCGGAACCCGCACGATGATGAGTCGACCCTCCTTAACAGCCTCCATCGGCCCGTCACCGGTCCTCGGCTTCATGGCTGCCATCAGATGTCCCCTTTCGTGCAGTAAATGCAGCCCCATTATCCCGTATGGAGGGGGCAACTGCGAAACCGCCCAGGTTGGGGGTGTCGGATGTGCCGTTCTGATGCTCCGCAGAACGCGGATCCACGGGCCTCCGGCGCCCGGGATCGATCACGGCGGGGTCCAGTCGTAGCCGTCGACCCACCACGTGTAGTACAGCCAGACCCACTGCAGCCCGACGAACGCGACGACGACGGCCACGCGGTACACCCGCGACCGCGGCAGCGCCACGATGCCGAGCAGCGGCGCGATCGGCACGAGGATGCGCCAGGTGCTCGACTGCGGGAAGAACACCGCCAGCAGGTACACCAGGTACGCCACGCCCCAGAGTCGCAGCTCGATGCCGATCCGGCGTGCGGCCGGCATGCACACGAACGCCACGAACCCGATGAGCACGACGACGAGCAGCACCGTCCCGGCCGGCTGCCCGAACCACCACCCGAACCCCTGCACCCACGGCGCGAACGGCACGAGTTCCTTCCACCCGATGTACGACGAGCGCCAGGCGAGCTCGGTGTTCGTGTAGGCCTTCGGCACGCCGGTGACCGCCCACGCGATCGCCGGCCAGGCCAGACCGACCAGACCCGACACCGTGGCGACCACCGCGGGTGGGACGAGCCGGCGGAGGGTCAGCGGTTCCGACGAGCGCACCCACGCCGGGCGGATCGCCCACGCGGCCACGAAGAGCACCACCAGGAACGCGAAGGCGAGCCCCGTCGGTCGGGTCATGCCGAGCAGGAGCACGACGGGCAGCATCGCCCACCACCGTCGATCCACCATGAGCAGCAGCGCGACGAGCAGCAGGAACAGCCCCATCGACTCCGCGTAGGCCACCTGGAACATCGCCGACACCGGTGCGACGCAGAACAGCACCGTGGCGAACGTCGCTCGTGCGGGGTCGAGGAACCGCCCGATGAGCCGGCGGAACACCAGCGCGGCCCCGAGTCCGGCGAGCAACGACACCGAGACCGCGACGAACTCGAACGACGCTCCGGTGAGCAGCGTGAGCCCGCGCACCAGGAACGGGTACGCGGGCATGAACGCCCACGCGTTCTCGGTCACGTGCCCGGCGGCGTCGACCGGCAGCGTCGACGGGTACCCGCCCGTGGCGATCACGCGGTACCAGGCGCCGTCCCAGATCGACGCGAACGACAGGTAGCCCGGGCTCTGCACGGTGAACGAGTTCGCCGCCTGTACCCGGGCGAAGGCGAGCATCATCGCGCCCGTGACGAGCCGCGCCAGCACGTAGACGACCGTGATGCGCACCCACCACGGGACGACCCGGTACCGGGCCCGCCAGCGGTTCCGAGCAGGGGTCCTCCGGGTGGCCCCCGCCGTCGTCAGGCCGTCAGCCACCGACGCAGCCCGGCCTCGACCGCGGTGATCTGCGCGACCGGGACCTGCTCGTCGTCGTGGTGGGCGAAGACCGGCTCGCCGGGGCCGTAGTTGACGGCGGGGACCCCGAGCGCCGAGAAGCGTGCGACGTCGGTCCAGCCGTACTTCGGACGGGGCTCCGGTCCGCCGACGGCCGCGACGAAGTCCTGCGCGAGCGGGGCGTCGAGACCGGGGCGGGCACCGGCGGCGAGGTCGACGATCGTGACCTCGTACCCGTCGAACAGCTCGCGGATGTGGGCGACGGCTTCGTCGGCCGAGCGCGAGGGGGCGAACCGGTAGTTCACGTGCACCATCGCCTCGTCGGGGATGATGTTGCCCGCGATGCCGCCGCTGATGCCGACCGCGTTCAGGCCCTCGCGGTACTCGAGCCCGTCGACCGTCACGGTGCGCGGCTCGTACGCGGCCAGGGTGGCCAGGATCGGAGCGGTCTTGTGGATCGCGTTGTCGCCGATCCAGCTCCGGGCGCTGTGCGAACGCTTGCCGAACGTACGGATCTCGGCGCGGAGGTTGCCGTTGCACCCGCCTTCGATCTGCGCCCCGGACGGCTCGCCCAGGATCGCGAAGTCGGCGGTGAGGAGTTCCGGTCGCGTCCGGGCCAGGCGGCCGAGGCCGTTCAGGGCGTCGCTGACCTCTTCGTGGTCGTACCAGACCCACGTGACGTCGACCGAGGGGTCGACCAGGTCGTACGCGAGCTTGAGCTGCACCGCGCAGCCGGCCTTCATGTCGACGGTGCCGCGGCCCCAGAGGATCTCGGTGCCGTCCTCGGTGGTCCGGAACTCGGTCGGCAGGTTGTCGTTGAGCGGCACCGTGTCGATGTGACCGGCGATGACGACCCGGCGGTCACGGCCCAGGTTCGTCCGCGCCACGATCGCGTCGCCGTCGCGGATCACCTCGAGGTGCGGCAGCGGTGCGAGCACGGCCTCGATCGCGTCGGCGAGGGCCTGCTCGTTCCCGGACACCGACTCGATGTCGCAGATGGCACGGGTGATGTCGATGGACGAGGCGGTGAGGTCGAGGTGCTCCGGCATGCGGGCAGCCTACCGGCCGCCCCTCGCACCGCCCCGGCAGTCCGGACGGTCGGGAAGCCCACCGACCGGGCAGTCGAGACGGTCGGCGACCCCACCGCCCCGGCCGTCCGGCCGGACGGTGCCCGCCGACGGCCGCTCGGTACCCTGGAGCCGTGACCGACACGACTGCCACCGACCGCCCGACCCACGCCTGGGGCCACGGCCTCGCGACGATCGCCGCCGACGGCACGACGCTCGACACCTGGTACCCGGAGACGCACCTCGGCGCGCTGCCCGCCGACGCCGTGTTCCCCGCCGAGCTGCAGGCGCACGTCGGTGACGACCCCCGCCGCGAAGTCCGGATCGAGGCCGTCACCACCGAGATCACGATCGACGCCGCTCCGACGAGCACCCCGGACGCGTACCTCCGCCTGCACCTGCTGAGCCACCTGCACGTCCGCCCGAACGAGGTCTCCCTCGACGGCGTCTTCGGCCACCTGCCGATCGTCGCGTGGACGAACGCCGGCCCGGTGCACCCCGAGTCCCTGACGCGCCTGCGCCCGTCCCTGCAGCGCGCCGGCATCGCCGTGCACGCCATCGACAAGTTCCCGCGCCTGCTCGACTACGTCGTGCCGGACCGCGTCCGCATCGGCGACGCCAACCGGGTCCGCCTCGGCGCACACCTGGCGCCGGGCACGACCGTCATGCACGAGGGCTTCGTCAACTTCAACGCCGGCACCCTCGGTGACGCCATGATCGAGGGCCGCGTCTCGCAGGGCGTCGTCGTCGGCAACGGCACCGACATCGGCGGCGGCGCCTCGATCATGGGCACCCTGTCCGGCGGCGGCACCCACCGCGTCTCGCTCGGGGAACGCGCGCTGCTCGGCGCGAACGCGGGGCTCGGCATCTCGCTCGGCGACGACTCCGTCATCGAGGCCGGGCTCTACGTCACGGCCGGCACGAAGGTGGTGCTGGTCGGCGCGGCACCGAACCCCGACGGCACCCCGAAGACCGTCAAGGCCGCGGAGCTCTCCGGTACCCCGAACATCCTGTTCCGCCGCAACAGCATCAGCGGCGCCGTCGAGGCACTGCAGCGCAAGGGCGAGGGCATCCAGCTGAACACCGCGCTGCACGCGTAGCGCCCGAGGGCTCCACCGCCTGATATTTCTTCTCTTGCACGTCATGTTTCACCTCGGTACGGTGAGGACAGCGTCGCACTGTCGCGGCGCTGCGAGCCAAGGGGAGAACATGTCACTTCGCACCACCGGCATCACGCTCGGGGCGACCGTCGCGATCATCGCGTCGAGCGTGCTCGTCGCGCCGTCCGCGCAAGCAGTCGACCGCTCCGCGCCCAGCAGCGCGGCCGGTCAGTCGACAACACAACCGCAGACGGACGTCACGCCGGAGCAACTGGACGTCGCCGTCGCTGAAGCCCGCGCCAGCGGGTACGTCATCGACGAGCGGATCGGGCGTGACGGCGCGCGCACGACCACCATCGAGCTGGGAGACGGCTTCTCGTTCGACATCGTGCAGGGCGATCCTCGAGCTCGTCTCGGTGCGGGCAGCGACAAGTACGGAACCTACGTCTCCTTCAACGCGACTGATCAATCCGCGATCATCAGCGGTGCTGGCTGGGCGCTGGGCGCAGGTGTCTGCGCCATCAGCGCCGGGACGTTCTGCGTGGTGGCCGGAGCGATCATCGCCGCTGCGACGTGGGCAGTGACCACCAACGGGATTCGATGCGGATCGAAGTCCCTCCGTGTCTACCCCTTCAACGGCTCACGGAATCCCCGATGTGTGTGAGGACACGACCGGTCGGAGTCAGCTGATGCAGGTACTCGTCGCGACCGCCGTCAGCATCTGCCTGGTGGCGTTCGCCGTCGTCGTCACGACGTCTCCAGCGACGGCAGGACTGTGGACGAGCAACGCTCTGGGGACGGTCGCGCTCTTCGCCGCGATCCTGATCACCGGGACCGCGATCCGGCATCACCGAAAGCGGCCCTGAAACGATGCCTGGAGGCCCGGTGCCGGTCCGCAAGACCGGCACCGGGCCTCCTTCCCGTCACATGGTGAGCAGCAATGGTCGGGTCCTCTCGCAGGACCCGACCATTGCTGCTCACCAAGCGCGCGAGCGCTCAGCGCTCGGGGACGTCGCGCTCGGGCGCACCCACGTAGAGCTGCTGCGGGCGACCGATCTTGTTGAGTGGGTCGTTGTTCAGCTCGCGCCACTGGGCGATCCAGCCCGGCAGGCGACCGATGGCGAACAGGACGGTGAACATCCGCGGCGGGAAGCCCATCGCCTTGTAGATGATGCCGGTGTAGAAGTCGACGTTCGGGTAGAGCTTGCGGCTGACGAAGTACTCGTCCTCGAGCGCGATCTGCTCGAGTTCCATCGCGATGTCGAGCAGGTCGTCCTGCACGCCGAGGGACTCGAGGACCTCGTGCGCGGACTCCTTGACGAGCTTCGCGCGCGGGTCGTAGTTCTTGTAGACGCGGTGCCCGAAGCCCATGAGCTTGACGCCCTGCTCCTTGTTCTTCACCCGCTCGACGAAGCGCGTCACGGGCTCGCCCGAGTCCTTGATCTGCTGGAGCATCTCGAGCACGGCCTCGTTCGCACCGCCGTGCAGCGGGCCGTACAGGGCGTTGATGCCGGCCGAGATCGAGGCGAACATGTTCGCCTTCGTCGAGCCGACCATGCGCACCGTCGAGGTCGAGGCGTTTTGCTCGTGGTCCTCGTGCAGGATGAGGAGCCGCTCGAGCGCCTTCGAGAGCACCGGGTTGGGCTTGTAGGTCTCGGCCATGGTGCCGAAGTTCAGCCGCAGGAAGTTGTCGACGAACGACAGCGAGTTGTCCGGGTACAGGAACGCCTGCCCGATGGCCTTCTTGTGGGCGTAGGCCGCGATCACCGGGAGCTTGGCGAGGAGCCGGACGGTCTGCAGCTCGACCTTCTCGGGGTCGTCCACGTCCATGTCGTCCTCGTAGTACGTGGACAGGGCGCTCACGGCGCTCGAGAGCACGGACATCGGGTGCGCCGAGTGCGGCAGGGCGTCGAACAGGCGGCGGAGGTCTTCGTGCAGCAGGGTGTGCCGACGGATGCGGGCGTCGAACTGCTCGAGCTCGGTGGGGGTCGGCAGCTCGCCGTAGATCAGGAGCCACGCGACCTCGAGGAAGGTGCAGTTGCCGGCGATCTGGTCGATCGGGTACCCGCGGTAGCGCAGGATCCCCTGGTCTCCGTCGATGTAGGTGATCGCGCTCTTCGTCGCACCGGTGTTCACGAACCCGTAGTCGAGCGTGTTCATCCCGGTCTGCTTCTTGAAGGTCGAGATGTCGATCGCGGACGCGCCGTCGACGCTCTGCAGGATCGGGAACTCCGCCGTGCCACCCGGGAACGTCAGTGTCGCGGTCGCGCCCTGCTGTTCGGCGGCGGGACTCACGGGGACGGGCGTGGTGGGCGGTGTGGCCGTCTTCTGAGCGTCATTGGCAGTGTCAGTCACGAGGACAGCCTAATCGCGGCACCTGTCGGTCGTGCACACATCCCAGGTGACGATTTGGTGGTTCCCACGGATTGCGGGCACCACCGGAACCACTCGTGTCCGTGCTACGCGGTGCCGAGGCGACGGCTGCTCGCCAGTCGCTGCGACGCTGCGGCGATGCGTTCGTCGGTCGCCGTGAGGGCCACGCGGACGTGCTCGCCCCCCGCTGCGCCGTAGAACGTGCCCGGAGCGACGAGGATCCCGCGGTCGGCGAGCCAGGCCACGGTGTCGAGTGCGGGCTCACCCCGGCTCGCCCAGAGGTAGAGGCCGGCCTCGCTGTGGTCGATCCGGAACCCGGCATCCTCGAGTGCTCGCCGGAGCATGTTCCGGCGCGCTCGGTAGCGGGCCTTCTGCTGCTGCACGTGGGTCTCGTCCTGGAGCGCGACGACCATGGCCTGCTGCACGGGCAGCGGCGGCATGAGCCCCGCGTGCTTCCGGACGGCCAGGACGTCGGCCAGGATCGCGGCGTCACCGGCGACGAAGGCCGCACGGTAGCCGGCGAGGTTCGACTGCTTCGACAGCGAGTACACGCTCAGCACGCCGTCGAGCGAGTCACCGACCACCCGGGGGTCCAGGATCGTGGGCGTCGGGGTGGTGGCGTACTCCGGGTCCCACCCGAGCTCGGCATAGCACTCGTCGCCGACGATGACGGCCCCGAGCTCGCGGGCGCGCACCACGGCGGCACGGAGCTCGTCGATGGTCAGCACGCGACCGTCCGGGTTGCCCGGGGAGTTCAGCCACACGAGCTTCGTGGTGGACGGCCACGCCGCCGGGTCGTCCGACGCGAGGGCCTCGGCGCGGACCAGTGCGGCGCCGAGCTCGTACGTCGGGTACGCGGCGGCCGGGAACACCACGGTGTCACCGGGCCCGATGCCGAGCCAGAGCGCCAGGCCCGCGATGAACTCCTTCGAGCCGATCGTCGGCAGCGCGTTCGCCTCGGTCAGGGCGACGCCGTGCCGACGGCCGTACCAGTCGGCGATGGCCTGCCGCAGCGCCGGGGTGCCGGCGACCTGCGGGTAGGCGTGCGCATCGGTCGCGGTGGCCAGGGCGGTGCGGACGACCTCGGGCGTGGGGTCGACGGGCGATCCGACGCTGAGGTCGACGATGCCGCCCTCGTACGCCGCGGCGCGCTGCTTGAACGGGACGAGCTGGTCCCAGGGGAAGTCGGGGAGGTCGAGCGCCACGAGGGGGTCCGGTCAGCCGCGGACGGGCTCGGCCGCGACGACGGGGTGGTCCTTGTGGATCACGCCGACCTTCGCAGCGCCGCCGGGCGACCCGACCTCGTCGAAGAACTCGACGTTGGCCTTGTAGTAGTCGGCCCACTGGTCGGGCAGGTCGTCCTCGTAGTAGATGGCCTCGACGGGGCAGACCGGCTCACATGCACCGCAGTCGACGCACTCGTCGGGGTGGATGTAGAGCGAGCGGTCACCCTCGTAGATGCAGTCGACCGGGCATTCGTCGATGCAGGCGCGGTCCTTGACGTCGACACACGGCTGGGCGATCACGTAGGTCACGGTTCGGGTGCTCCCTTCGACGAGCGGGTTCGAGTCTACTCGCGGCCCGGGGCCGTCCGGGACCGCAGCCCCGACAGGTCCGGCCACGCGAGGACCAGGGCGGCGATGACCGCGGGGGCGAAGGTCCAGACGTACCCGGCCGCGTTGGCGAGGACGAGCGGCGAGCTCTCCCCGCCGACCGACACGAGCACCTGCGTCGCGACGAGGATCCCGATGCCGATCGCGGCGACCATCGTCCGCGAGCGGTAGACGAGCCGCACGCCCACGGTCAGGCCGAGCACGATGAGGGTGGTGATGACGAGTCCGACCGGGAACGCGCCGAGCGTCTGCTGGTGCGTGACCGTCCCGAGCCCGCCGGCGAGCAGCCCGAGCAGCAGCGAGACGACGACCGCCGCGGCCTTGCCCTGGCCGGACATCTCGGCGTAGGCCTGCGGGGCCGCTGGCTGCGGGGCCGCGTCGTGCCGGAACGCCTCGACCGCCGGGGCGTGCTGCCGGACGCCGTGCGGCATCACCCACGACAGGGCGCTCGGGTCAGCGGGGTCCACGGGGTCGACGGCGACCTGGGAGCGGTACTGCTCGACCGCCGCACGCACCTTGGCCCGGACCGGCAGGACGTCGACCGTGACGTCGGCCTGACCGCTGGCGGGGTCGACGATCATCGAGAACGGGACCTCTTCGGCACGGGCCGCGTACTGCGCCGCGTGGTGCATCCGCACGTGGTCGGGGTGCCCGTAGCCGCCGTCGTCGGCGTAGCTGATCACGGCGTCGGCACCGGTGGAGCGGATCGCGGCGCGGACGTCGTCCACGACCTCGCCCAGGTCGGCCGCGGTCAGCGAGTCGGCCGGGGCGTCGTCCGCGGCGGTGGCCCGCCCGTCCGGGCCCCACTGCATGCCCGAGTCGACGTAGCGACGCTCCGGCAGGTCGGTCGGCCGGGCACCGCGCCCGCCGAGCCACAGGTGCTGCGGCCCGCCGAGGGCGGCGAGGGCCGCGGCGATCTCGGTCTCGCGGTGCCGTGCCACCCGCGCGGGGTCGCCCGCCAGCGGGGCCAACCGCTCCGTGAGCATCTCGCCACGCTCGCCCCGGGTCGCGGTGAGCACGGTCACCTCGGCGCCGCGCTCGAGCAGGGTCGCGATGGTCCCGCCCGACGAGAGCGTCTCGTCGTCGGGGTGGGCGTGCACGATCAGGACGCGCTCGGGGCGCGTGGCAGGGGCCTTCGACATCGTCCCCAAGGGTACGGGACTAGCGGGGCGTGACGATGTAGGTCGCCGTGACGCCGCCGCTGTCCTTGCTCTCCGAGAAGGTCAGGACGACGCGGTAGGCGTCGCTCCGGAACATGCCGAACGCGCTCGACGAGTCCGCACGCTTGGCCGACTCGGTGTACCCGGCGTCGGTGAGCTGCTGGACAGCGGCCTGGAAGTCGTCGACGGAGGCCGCCCGGACCTGCGCGACCCACCCCGAGCCGTTCGGTCCGGCTCCCCCACCGAGCACGGTGCCGTCGACGAGCGGGACGTCGGCCGACGGGAACCCGTCCGGCACCTTGCCGTCGGAGGTCACGTCGGCACCTTTGAGCGCCGTGTCGAGCGCGCCGTCGATGCCACCGGCGACCGAGGACATGCCGTCCTGGATCGCCTTGCCGTCGATGCCCGCGACCCCGTCGGCCACGTTCGACGCGACGGAGGACCCGAGGTCGGTGGCCTGCTGCACGGCCTGGGTCGAGCAGCCGGTGAGTCCGGCCAGGGCGATGCCGGCAGCGACGGCGGCGATCAGCGGGGTACGGAGGGAACGCATGGCGCGACCGTAACGGACGAGCCGGGAGGCCCGGCGCGAGTTGGCTGTGAACGTGCCGTCCCCGGGGCGGTCACGTGCGCGGCGGGGCCGCCCCGGGCCTCCTTCCCGAAGAACGTGTCAGGCGACGTAGGCGCGCGTCGCCGCGACCAGGGCGTCGACGCCGACCGGGATCGCGGTCTCGGCCTGCGGCGCGTAGAACGGCGAGTGGTTGCTCGGGATCTCCTCGCCGCGGCGGAAGCGCTCCGGGTCGGTGATGCCCGTGAACCAGTACACGAGCGGCGCTCCGGCGGCGGTGGCGAGCTGGCCGACGTCCTCCGACGCCATGGCGAGCCCGATCTCCAGGTCGCGGGCTCCCGGCACCTCGGCGCGGATGGCCTCGAGCACGGTGGCGGCGGCATCGGCGTCGTTCACGGTGACCTCGGCTCCCGGTGCACGCACGATCGTCGGCTCGGACAGGCCACCGGCGGTGCTCTCGGCACGGACGATGCGCTCGATCGAGGCGATGATGCGCTGGCGGGTCTCCTCGTTGCGGGCCCGTGTCGAGATCTCGATCACGGCCTCGTCGGGGATGATGTTCGCCCGCGTGCCGGCGTGGAAGCTGCCGACGGTGACGACCCCCGCGTCGCTCGGCGAGACCTCGCGGGCGACGACGGTCTGCAGCCGCACGACGGCCGAGGCCGCGGTGACGACCGGGTCGAGCGAGGCCTGCGGTGCCGAACCGTGCGCCCCACGGCCGTTGAAGGTCACCGTCAGCCGGTCGCTCGACGCCATCACGGGGCCGGTGCCGACGGCGACGATGCCGACCGGTGCGGGTGCGGAGTGCTGCCCGAGCACGACGTCCGGCTTCGGGAACCGCTCGACCAGGCCGTCCTCGACCATCGCGCGGGCGCCGGAGATGACCTCTTCAGCGGGCTGGAAGACGGCGACGACCGTGCCGCGCCAGTCCCCCGTGGTCGCGACCAGGCGCTCGAGCGTGCCGAGCAGCCACGTGACGTGGATGTCGTGGCCGCAGGCGTGCATGGTCGGGACCTCGCGGCCTTCGTCGTCGGTGCCGACGTGCTCGCTGGCGTAGGACAGGCCGGTGCGTTCCTGCACGGGCAGGCCGTCCATGTCGGCGCGGAGCCAGACCACGGGGCCCTCGCCGTTCGACACGACACCGACGACGCCGGTGCCGCCGACGCCCGTCGTCACCTCGATCCCACCGATCTCGGCGAGCTTCGCAGTGATGACACCGGCGGTGCGGTGCTCCTGGAAGCCGAGCTCCGGGTGGGCGTGCAGGTCCTGGTAGATCGAGAGCAGGTCGAGAGTCACGCTGACCACGGTACAACCGCGAACGGCCCGGCCACCTGTTGCAGGTGACCGGGCCGTCGGACGGAGGACGGGCCTCCGCGCGTGTTGCTCGTGCTGGTGCTTACGCGTCCTGGCGCTTGAGACGCGCGTAGGAGCGCTGGCGAGCCGACGCGTCCAGCTCGACCTTGCGGATGCGCACGGCGGCGGGGGTGACCTCGACGCACTCGTCCTCACGGGCGAACTCGAGGCACTCCTCCAACGAGAGCTGACGCGACGGCGTCATCGACTCGAACGTGTCGGCGTTGGCCGACCGCATGTTGGTGAGCTTCTTCTCCTTGGTGATGTTCACGTCCATGTCGTCGGCGCGCGAGTTCTCGCCGATGACCATGCCCTCGTAGACCTCTTCGGTCGGGTTGACGAAGAACGACATCCGCTCCTGGAGGTTCGTGATGGCGAACGGCGTCACCACACCGGAGCGGTCGGAGACGATCGAGCCGTTGATGCGGGTCTGGATCGCGCCGGCCCACTCGTCGTAGCCGTGGAAGATCGCGTTGGCGATGCCGGTGCCGCGGGTCTCCGTGAGGAACGACGTGCGGAAGCCGATCAGGCCGCGCGACGGGACGATGAACTCCATGCGCACCCAGCCGGTGCCGTGGTTCGTCATGTTCTCCATGCGGCCCTTGCGAGCGGCCATGAGCTGCGTGATCGCGCCGAGGTACTCCTCCGGCGTGTCGATCGTCATGTGCTCGTACGGCTCCTGCAGCTTGCCGTTCTCGTCACGCTTCGTGACCACCTGCGGCTTGCCGACGGTGAGCTCGAAGCCCTCGCGACGCATCTGCTCGACCAGGATGGCGAGTGCGAGCTCACCACGACCCTGGACCTCCCACGCGTCGGGGCGGCCGATGTCGAGGACCTTGAGCGAGACGTTGCCGACGAGCTCGCGGTCGAGGCGCTCCTTGACCATGCGGGCGGTCAGCTTGTGGCCCTTGACCTTGCCGACGAGCGGGCTGGTGTTCGTGCCGATCGTCATCGAGATCGCCGGGTCGTCGACCGTGATGGTCGGCAGCGGGCGGACGTCCTCGGGGTCGGTCAGGGTCTCGCCGATGGTGATCGTGTCGAAGCCGGCGACGGCGACGATGTCACCGGGGCCCGCCGACTCGGCCGGGTAGCGGTCGAGCGCCTTCGTGATGAGGAGCTCGGTGATGCGGGCGTTGACGACGGTGCCGTCGTGCTTGACCCACGCGACCGTCTGGCCCTTCTTCATGGTGCCGTGGAAGATGCGCAGGAGCGCCAGGCGACCGAGGAACGGGGAGGCGTCGAGGTTCGTGACGTGCGCCTGCAGCGGGTGCTCGTCGTCGTACTTCGGGGCCGGGACGTGCTGGAGGATCGCTTCGAACAGCGGCTCGAGGTCGTCGTTGTCGGGCAGCTCGCCGTCGTTCGGCTTGTTGCGCGACGCGGCGCCGTTGCGACCCGAGGCGTAGACCACCGGGACGTCGAGGATCGCGTCGAGGTCGAGGTCGTCGACCTCGTCCGACAGGTCGGAGGCGAGGCCCAGGAGCAGGTCCTGCGACTCGGAGACGACCTCGTCGATGCGGGAGTCGGGCCGGTCCGTCTTGTTGACGAGCAGGATCACCGGGAGCTTCGCGGCGAGCGCCTTGCGCAGCACGAAGCGGGTCTGGGGCAGGGGACCTTCGGAGGCGTCGACGAGCAGCACGACACCGTCGACCATGGAGAGGCCGCGCTCGACCTCACCACCGAAGTCGGCGTGGCCGGGCGTGTCGATCACGTTGATGGTGATGGGGCCGTCCGCGCCGAACTCGGTCGCGTGCTTGCCGTTGTAAAGCACCGACGTGTTCTTCGCGAGGATCGTGATGCCCTTCTCGCGCTCGAGGTCGTTCGAGTCCATCATGCGGTCTTCGCCCTCGAAGTGGGCGTCGAACGAGTTGGTCTGCGTGAGCATCGCGTCGACGAGGGTGGTCTTGCCGTGGTCGACGTGTGCCACGATGGCGACGTTGCGCAGGTCGGACCGGGTGGCGAGCGCCATACAGGACATCCTTCAATTTCTGGGAGAGTGTCGGGCCAGTGTTTTCACAGCACCGCACCCGTGGGCAGAACGCCCGACACGCCAGTCTACCGGTAGTTCGCAAGCGACAGGAGTACAGCGCATGAGCCGTCGGCGAACGTGGGTCGAGATCACCATCGTCCTGCTGCTCTCGCTCGGCGCCAGCGCCCTCTACTCGATCCTGCAGATCATCGACGACCTGTCCCAGACGACCCCGCTCGGCGAGCAGTCGACGGCGCTGAACACCTCGTCGACGACGGTGCAGTACGTCGACCTCGCCCGGCAGCTCCTCGGCATCGCGGTGGACCTGGCCCCGGTCGCGCTCGTCTGCTACCTGCTGTGGAGCACGTCGCGACCACACCTCGGCCGGCTCGGGATCGACCGGTTCCGGGCGAAGCCGGACCTGGGCGGCCCGGCACTCATCGCCCTGTGCATCGGGATCCCGGGGCTCGCGCTGTACTTCGCGGGGCGGGCGCTCGGCATCACCGTCGCGGTCGACCCTGCCGCACTCAACTCGTACTGGTGGACGGTCCCGGTCCTGCTCCTGTCCGCGATCCGCTCGGGCTTGCAGGAAGAGGTGATCGTGATCGGGTACCTCTACGCCCGTCTCGGCGACCTGGGCTGGGGCCGCTGGCAGATGATCCTGTCGACCGCCCTGCTGCGCGGCAGCTACCACCTGTACCAGGGGTTCGGGGCGTTCATCGGCAACGCGGTGATGGGCGTCGTGTTCGGCTGGATCTACACGAGGTGGGGCCGACTCCTGCCGCTCGTCATCACGCACGCACTGCTCGACGCGGTGGTCTTCGTCGGGTACCCCTGGGTGGCGCACGCGTTCCCGCAGTTGTTCTCGTAGGCCGCGGCGCGCTGCTGGCAGCTCGCGCACGCGTCGCTGGCCGTTCAGCGCGTCGCGGGCGCATCCACAGCCCCCGCTCAGCGCGCCGAGGGGCAACCACCGCCGGGCCGCCCTACCGTGAGACCCATGAGCATCCCCGCGATCGGCGAGTCCGCCCCGTCGTTCACCCTGCCGGGGATGGTCGTGCGCGGCGGCGTCCGCTCCGACGACGAGTACGACCTGTCCGCCGAGATCGGCCGCACCGTGGTACTGGCGTTCTACCCGGGCGACGCGACGGCGGTCTGCACGGCCCAGCTCTGCAGCTACCAGGCCGAGCTCGACGAGTTCACCGACCTCGGCGCGACCGTGTGGGGCATCAGCCCGCAGGCACTCGACTCGCACGAGGGGTTCGCCCGCGGGTCCTCGCTCGCGTTCCCGCTGCTCAGCGACACCGCGGGCTCGGTGATCCGCGCCTACGGGGTGCAGGCACCGGGCATCGGCCTGCGCCGATCGGTCTTCGTGATCGGCCCCGACGGCGTGGTCCGGTGGCGACACGTCGGCCTGGTCGGCCTGCGGTTCCCGAAGGCCGAGACCATCCGCGAACAGATCGAACTGCTCGTTTCGTAGTCCTCGGCGTGGGATTCCCCTGAATGCGTCGCGATGGGGTATTGACACCCCAACTGGGGGCGACGACCATTGACGGCACGAGGGTCCGTCCAGGATCTGCCTCCCCGGGGAATCGGGTCGTCCGGAGATACGCGCCGGTGTGTCACACCCGCTCCCCGGGCGTCTCCGGGGAGGCATCTCGTACCCTCGTCCGGTGCCCTCCACCATCGTCGCCCCCGGCCTGCGCGCCCTCGCCGTCGTCCTCTGGGTCGTGGCCGTCGTGCTCGTCCCACTGGCCCTGCTCGGCGGCGGCGCCCCCTGGCTCGTGCCGATCCCGAGCATCGCCGTCGCGTTCGTCGCCTGGGCAGCGCTGTGGCGTCCCCGGATCGAGCTGACGCCGGAGCACCTGCGCATCGTGGACGTCCGGCGGACCAGCACCTACACCTGGTCCCGCATCAGCGAGGTGCGCACGAAGTACGGCATCGAGGTGGTCACCAGCGAGGGCGTCCGCCGCGTCTGGATCGCGACCCGCCCGACGGCGCGTCTCGCCGCGCACACCGGTGACAGGCCGGGAGGCCAGGATCGCCTGGACGTCGACGCTGCGGCCGCGCGGATGCTGGCCCACGTGCCCGCCCCGGCCGAGCAGGACGGCCCGCCCCCGTCGACCGTGACGGCTGCGCCGATCACGCACCGCACCCACGGCTGGACGATCCTGGCGATGGTCGTCCTCGGGGTCGCGGCGTCGCTGGCGGCGGCACGGTTCTGACGGTCACGACGCAGAACGACACCCCCGACGTCGTGCGACGTCGGGGGTGTCGTTCGTGAACGGTGTCGTTCGTGAACGGGGCTGCGACTACTTCGTGTAGCCGACGTCCTGCCACTTGACCGAGGACTGCTGGAACTGCGCCGGACCGTAGTTCACCAGGTCCTTGCGCACACCCCAGGCGTACGGCTCGGCGAACAGCGGGATGGTGCCGGCGACCGCGACGATCTTCTTGTCGATGGCCTGCGCGTCCTTGATACGGGCGTCCGGGTCGAGCTCGCCGTTCGCCTTGTCCCAGGCGGCACCGAGCGAGTCGTCCGTCACGCCGGAGTAGTTCTGGCCGGCGTCGGCGGGGTAGTAGATCGACTTCAGCGACGAGATCGGGAACGGCGTGCCCTGCCACGCGAAGTACGTGGCGTCGAAGTCACGCGTCGTCGTGGTGATGTACTTCGTGAAGAAGTCGTCGGTGGGCACGGTGTCGATGGTCACCTTGAAGCCGGCGAGCTTGGTCTGCTGCTGCACGAGCTGCGCGACGTTCGCCGAGTTCGGGTTGTCCGACGGGATCACGAAGCGGACGTCGAGTTCCTTGCCGCCCTTGGTCGCGTAGCCGTCCGAGCCGATCTTCCAGCCGGCGTCCTCGAGCTTCGACTTCGCCTTGTCGGTGCTGTAGCCGTACACGCTCGACGCGTCGTCCTCGTAGCCCTGCTGTCCGGGCAGGTAGACGAGGTTGTTGAGCACGTCGCCCGGGCTCTTCACCGGCGACAGGATCGCCTGGGCCACGACCTTGCGGTTGATGGCCTGTGCGAACGCCTGGCGCACGTCCTGGTCCTTGAAGACGTCCGAGGTGCCGTTCAGCGTGATCTGACGCTGCGTGGTGCCGAGCGAGCGCTCGATCTTCGAGTCGGACCGCGAGTTCGCCGTCTTGAGGTTGTCGGCGCTGCCGTTCAGGTTGAACGCGTCGAGCTCCTTGTTGCCGTACGCCTGGGCGACGCCGTCACGCGAGACCGTCTTGAAGACGATCGTGTCGAGCTTGCCCGCGTCACCCCACCACTTCGAGTTCTTCTCGAAGGTCACGACGCCACCGTTGGTGTCGAAGGACTTCAGGATGTACGGACCACCGGAGACGTAGGTCTTGCCGTCGGCGGCGTACGGCGCCTTGGCCCAGGCCTTGTTGAAGTGGTCCGGGGTGTCGACGGCCCAGTACGGGTAGATCGCGGTGAGGACGCTCGCCCAGTCGGCGTTGGTCTTCGAGAACGTCATGATGACGTCACGCTCGTCGGAGCCCTGCTTGACCGAGTCCACGTCCTCCCACACGTTGGTGGCGAGGGGCGCGAACGCCTTGTTCGTGCCGTTCAGCGCCTTCCAGTTCGCGATGACGTCCTTCGCGCTGATCGGGGTGCCGTCCGACCACACGGCCTTCGGGTTGATCTTGATCTCGACGGTCTGGGGCGAGTCCTTGGTCAGCTCGACGGACGTCGCGTAGTCCTTGTTCGCCTCCCACTCGCCGTTCTCCTTGAACTGGATGAAGCCCGGCAGGTAGGTCTGCGAGATCGTCGTGTCGTCGACGGTCCCCGAGTCCAGGTTGGCCAGCTGCCAGTTCGCCGGAGCCGTGTCGATCGGCAGGGTGATCGACCCGCCGTCCTTGACGTCGGCGCGGTCCGCGACGGTCCAGCCGGTCGACTTCAGCGACGACTCGGCGACCGCGGAGTTGTCGCCGCCCGCTTCTCCGCCGCCGGAGCAGCCGGCCAGCACGACGGCAGCAGCCGCAGCGGTGGCCAGGACGGCGATGCCCTTGATCCTCTTTCGCATGGCGAGGATTCCCTTTCGTTGTGGTTCGCGCAGATCGCGCTGGACCGCGGCGGCCCCCGCCGTCGCGCCTGTTGGTTGAGAACCCTAGCCACATCCGAAGGCGGCACAAGGGTCTGTGCGATGAATCGAAACACGCTCGTAACGAATGTTGCATAGCGTCACTTCCGTTGTCCCACCCAGTCGCTCGAACGGCTAGCCTGTCGCCACCGACAACGCCGTCCGGTCGGACGGCCGCACCCAGAGGTCACGAACCACATGCTCGCCTTCATCGCAAAGCGGATCGTCAACTACATCGTCCTGACGATCGTGGCGACCACGCTCGGGTACATCCTCGCCAGCACGACGCTCAACCCGGCCGCCCGGTTCCTGGGGCGCAACCCGGCCGTGCCGCCGGGCACCATCCAGGCGTCGCTCCGCAAGCTCGGCGCCGATCCGGACACCCCGCTCCTCGTCCGCACCTGGGACTGGTGGGTCGGGCTGGTGACGCACGGCTCACTCGGCATGAGCACCCGCGGCACCGAGGTGACGGCCGACATCATCGCCCGCTCCGGCACCAGCCTGCGGCTGCTCGTGATCGGCACACTCCTCGGCGCGATCCTCGGGGTGCTCCTCGGCGTCTGGAACGCTGTCCGGCAGTACCGCACCTCCGACCAGGTGTCGACGTACCTGTCGTTCGCGGTGCTCGCCACCCCGACCTTCGTCATCGCGGTCGTGCTGATGATCCTCGCGACCACGCTCAACCAGGGAGTCGGGACGCAGGTGATCCGGTTCACCGGCGAGTACACGCCGGGGGTGACCGGGTTCTTCCCGGTGCTCGGCGACCGGCTCGTGCACCTGTTGTTACCGACGATCTCGCTGACCATCGGCGCCGTCGCCACCTACTCGCGCTACCAGCGCTCGGCGATGCTCGACGTGCTGTCGAACGACTTCATCCGCACCGCACGGTCGAAGGGCCGCACCCGCGGCTCGGCGATCATGCGCCACGGTGTGCGGGTCGCCCTCATCCCGATGTCGACCTTCTTCGCGTACTCGTTCGGACTCATCCTGACCGGCGCGAGCATCACCGAGCTGGTCTTCAGCTGGCACGGCATGGGCGAGTACTTCGTCCAGAGCATCAGCAACAACGACATCAACGCGGCGTCGGGCACGATCCTCTTCACGGCGATCCTCGTGCTCATCGCAGGGACCCTCGCGGACCTGCTGTACGCCGCGCTCGACCCGCGAGTGAGGGTGTGACCCGTGTCTGTTCTCGACCCCACGACCACGACCACCGCCGGTGACCCCGGCGACGGCAACGCCGGGACGCCGGCGCACGTCATCGAGGTGAAGGGCGGCCGCACCCCGCTCTGGCGCAAGGTGTTCGGCACCTGGCGCGCACGCATCGGTGGCAGCGCCCTGCTCCTCATCATCCTCTGGGCGTTCCTCGGCCCGTACCTGTACCACTGGAACGCCGTCGACTCCGACGGACTGGCGTTCGGCATGCCGCCGAGCGCCGCGCACTGGTTCGGCACGAACGACATCGGCCAGGACATCTACGCGCAGACCCTGGTCGGCCTGCAGAAGTCGCTGCTCATCGGCCTGATCGCCGGTCCGGCAGCGACCCTGATCGCCGGCATCGTCGGTGCGATCGCCGGGTACTTCGGCGGCCTCACCGACCGGCTGCTCGTGTGGGTCATCGACCTGCTGCTCGTGATCCCGTCGTTCTACGCGCTCGTGCTGCTCAGCCCGGTGTTCAAGAACCTGACGTGGGTGGCCCTCATCGTCGGGCTCGCGGTGTTCAGCTGGATGGTGATGGCCCGGGTGATCCGCGGGCAGACGATGTCCCTGCGCGAGCGCGACTACGTCAAGGCAGCCCGGTTCATGGGCGTCCCGGCGTTCACGATCATCCGCCGGCACATCCTGCCGAACGTGGCGTCGCTGCTCATCATCGACGCCACGCTCGGCGTCGGTGCCGCGATCCTGGCGGAGAGCTCGCTGAGCTTCTTCGGCTTCGGCATCCAGATCCCCGACGTGTCGCTCGGCACCCTGCTCGCCGCCGGCAGCCAGTCCGCCGTCACCCGCCCGTGGCTGTTCGTCCTGCCCGCCGCGACCCTCGTCGCGACCGTGCTCTCGACCAGCCTGCTCGGCGACGCCCTGCGCGACGCCATCGACCCCACCTCCGGAGCCAACCGTGACTGAGCCGCTGCTCACCGTGTCCGACCTGTCGGTCACGTTCAACCCGAAGACCAAGCCCGTCTACGCGGTCCGGGGTGTCGACTACTCGGTGGCCCCCGGTGAGTTCCTCGGCATCGTGGGCGAGTCGGGTTCCGGCAAGTCGGTGTCCTCGATGGCCGTGATGGGTCTGCTGCCGTCGTCCGCCCAGGTGCAGGGCAGCATCCGGTTCGACGGGCAGGAGCTCGTCGGCCGGAACGACCGCGAGATGTCGGCGCTGCGCGGTCGGGACATCGCGATGGTGTTCCAGGACCCGCTGTCCGCCCTGACGCCGGTGTACACGATCGGCCAGCAGATCATCGAGGGCCTGCGCCTGCACGACCGCTCCCTCACCCAGCACGCCGCCCGCACCCGCGCCGAGGAACTCCTGCGCATCGTCGGCATCCCGAACCCGGCGCGACGACTCGACGCGTTCCCGCACGAGTTCTCCGGCGGCATGCGCCAGCGCGCGATGATCGCCATCGCCATCGCGAACGACCCGAAGCTGATCATCGCGGACGAGCCGACCACTGCGCTCGACGTGACGATCCAGGCGCAGATCCTCGACGTGCTGCAGACCGCCAAGGACATGACCGGTGCGGCCGTCGTGCTCATCACGCACGACCTCGGCGTCGTCGCCGGCAACGCCGACCGCGTCGCCGTGATGTACGCCGGCCGGATCGTCGAGACGGCGCCGGTGCTCCCCCTGTTCCGTGAACCGGTGATGCCGTACACGATCGGGCTGCTCCGCTCCATGCCGAACATGACGTCCGCCCGCACCGAGCGGCTCGTCCCGCTCGACGGCCGCCCGCCCCTGCTCACGCAGAAGCCGACCGGCTGCCCGTTCGCCGACCGCTGCCCCGCCGTCATCGACGCGTGCCGCGACGGCGAACCCGCCCTCGTCGCACCGACGGTGCCGCAGAGCGCCGACAACCCGGTCCTGACCGGTGCCGTCCAGACGATCGGCAACGGCACCCTGCTCGACGACCACACCGCCGCGTGCATCCGTCGCGACGAGATCGCCGCGGGCACACTCGAGCGCTCCGAGATCTTCCCCCGCCCCGAGGACGTCCCCGAGGCAGCGGTCGACCACGGCGACGAGGTCGTGCTCGAGCTGCAGGACGTCGTCAAGACGTTCCCGCTCACCAAGGGCGCGCTCTTCCGCCGGCAGATCGGCGAGGTGCACGCGGTGGACGGCATCTCCCTGACGCTCAAGCGCGGGCAGGTGCTCGGTCTGGTCGGCGAGTCCGGCTGCGGCAAGACGACCACCATCATGGAGATCCTCGAGCTCGCCGGTGCCCAGCACGGCACCATCCGGGTGAACGGCGTCGACACCGCCTCGCTGTCCAAGAAGGACCGTCTGGCCCTGCGCCGCGACATCCAGGTCGTGTTCCAGGACCCGATGGCGTCGATCGACCCGCGCCTCGACATCGGCTCGGTGATCGGTGAACCCCTCACCGTGCACGGCGTCGCGAAGGACGAGATCCGCCGGCGGGTGCGCGAGGTGCTCGAGCTGGTCGGGCTCGAGCCGAGCTACATCGACCGGTACCCGCACGAGTTCTCGGGTGGCCAGCGGCAGCGCATCGGCATCGCCCGTGCGCTGATCGTCGAGCCGAAGATCCTGGTGCTCGACGAGCCGGTCTCCGCGCTCGACGTCTCCGTTCAGGCCGGTGTGATCAACCTGCTCGAGGACCTCAAGCACCGCCTCGGGCTCTCCTACCTGTTCGTGGCGCACGACCTGTCCGTCGTCCGGCACATCGCCGACGACGTCGCGGTCATGTACCTCGGCCGCATCGTCGAGTACGGCGACGGCGACGCGGTCTTCTCGGACCCGCAGCACCCGTACACCCGGGCCCTGCTGTCGGCCGTGCCCGTGCCGGACCCCATGGCCGAGGCCGCCCGCGGGCGCATCCTGCTCGACGGCGACCTGCCCTCCCCCACGGAGCGCATCGACGGCTGCCGGTTCCGCACGCGCTGCCCGCTCTACCAGCTCCTCGACGAGGGCCGGCAGGAGCAGTGCCGCACGATCGACCCGGGCCTCGAGCCCGTGCACGGCCGCGGTGTCGCCTGCATCCAGACCGACCAGGAGCACCTGCTCACCGAGCGGGTCGGCGCGGTCGTCTGACGACGCCGGTCACGCCGTGGACGTGACCAACGGACGGACGGGAGGCCCGGTACCAGCTGGTACCGGGCCTCCCGTCCGTCGTGTGGTCGTGATCGCGAGCCGCGTCAGGCCCCCAGCCACAGGCTGAGCAGCGAGGCGGCGAGCAGCGCCAGCGCCGCTGCGCCGACCGCCAGGGCCGGCACGTCCCAGCCGCGCACGGCGTCGCCGGCGCCGGTGCGCTCGCGGTGCTCGGACCAGCGGTCGAGCAGCACGGTCATCTCGTCGGGCTGTCGCAGGACCGCCCGCTCACCCCGCCGGGCCGGCTTCGGCCGTGGCAGCGACGGGCCGCCCCAGCACTGGACCTTCCGGCCGGCGACCGTCTCGATCACGATCTGCCAGCGGAGCCGGACGTCGGCGACGGCCTGCCACGGCACCACGGTGCGGCGGAGCGGGTTGACCACGGTGACCGCGCGCTCGTCGATGACGATGCACGGGCGGTAGGTCAGGACCCAGAGCGCCCAGACGAGCACGGCGATAGGGCCGGCGGCGCGGAGGACGACGTCCCAGCTCCCCCGGAACGCCGCATCGCCGAGCAGGAACAGGCCCAGGACGGCGACGAGGCCGGACGCCACCGCGCCCCCGCGACCAGCGCGGAGGACGACGGGGCGTCCGGCCTCGTTCGTGTCCAGGTGGATCAGCGTCCGAACTCGAACCCGGCGCCGGGGATGGCGGCCAGGAGGTCCTTCGTGTACTGCTCCTTCGGGGCGGCGAAGACCTCGTCGGTCGTCGCCTTCTCGACGATCTGCCCACGGCGCATGACGCACACGTTGTCCGCGACGAGGCGGACGACCGCGAGGTCGTGCGTGATGAACAGGTACGTCAGGCCGAGCTCGGTCTGCAGCTCGGTGAGCAGGTCGAGGATCTGGCCCTGCACGAGCACGTCGAGCGCGGAGACTGCCTCGTCGAGGACGATGACCTCCGGCTTGAGCGCCAGCGCGCGGGCGACGGCGATGCGCTGTCGCTGGCCACCGGACAGCTCGTTCGGGTAGCGGTTCACCATCGACTTCGGCAGCGCGACCTGGTCGAGCAGCTCGAGCACCCGGGCGCGACGCGAGGCCTTGTCGCCCACCTTGTGCGTGGCGAGCGGCTCGGCGATCGTGTTCCCGACGTTGTACATCGGGTCCAGGGAGCCGTACGGGTCCTGGAACACCGGCTGCACGCGGCGGCGGAAGTCGAAGAGGTCCTTGCCCTTCAGCGCGCCGATGTCGATGCCGTCGAACTGCACGGTGCCGCTCGTGATGCTCTCGAGCTGCAGGACGAGCTTCGCGACGGTCGACTTGCCCGAACCGGACTCGCCGACGAGCGCCGTGGTGGTGCCCTTCTGGATCGAGAACGACACGTCATCGACGGCCTTGAGCTCGCGGGTGGCGAGGCTCTTGCCGCGCAGCTTGTAGACCTTCTCGAGGTTCTTCACCACGATGAGGTCCTCGGCCGGACGGTGCTCGCGCTCCTGGGCCCGGGCGATCAGCTCGGCGTCGTCGTTGCCGGCGTCGGCGATGTCGACGCGCGCGTGCTGCACCTTCGACTGGATGCGACGGCTGGCCAGCGACGGGGCCGCCGCGACGAGCCGCTGCGTGTACGGGTGCTGCGGGTTGGCGAGGATCTCCTTCGAGGGACCGGCCTCGACGACCTGGCCCTTGTACATCACGACGAGCTTCTCGGCACGCTCGGCGGCGAGGCCGAGGTCGTGCGTGATGAACAGCACCGAGGTGCCGAAGTCGCGGGTCAGGCTCTCGAGGTGGTCGAGGATGACGCGCTGGACGGTGACGTCGAGCGCACTCGTCGGCTCGTCGGCGATGAGCAGCTGCGGGCGGCTCGACAGACCGATGCCGATGAGCACGCGCTGGCGCATGCCGCCGGAGAACTCGTGCGGGTACTGCTTCAGGCGGGTCGAGGCGTCGCCGAGGCCGGCCTCCTGCAGGACCTCGACGGCACGGTCACGGACGGCCTTCTTGCCGGTCGCCATGCCGTTCGCACGGATCGCCTCTTCGACCTGGAAGCCGATCGACCACAGCGGGTTGAGGTTCGACATCGGGTCCTGGGGGACGTAGCCGATCTCCTTCCCGCGGATCTCCGACATCTCCTTGTCGCTCAGCCCGACGAGCTCGCGCCCGTTGAACTTGATCGAGCCACCGGTGACCTCACCGGTGCCGGGGAGCAGCTTGATGATCGCCTGGGCGCTCGTCGACTTGCCCGAACCGGACTCGCCGACGATGGCCAGGCGCTCGCCCTGCTCGAGGGTGAGGTTGACGCCGCGGACGGCCTGCACGAGGCCGCTCTGGGTCTTGAAGCCGACCTGCAGGTCGGTGATCTCGAGCAGCGGGGCGCCGGAACCGCCGGTGCGGCTGCTGTTCGTCTGGGTCAGTGTCTCGCTCATCGGCGGGCCCTCGCCTTCGGGTCGAGCGCGTCGCGCACCACGTCACCGAGGAGCAGGAACGCGAGCACGGTGATGGACAGGGCTGCCGACGGCCAGAAGATCGTCGACGGGTTCGTGCGGATCGACGTCTGGGCGGTGCCGATGTCGAGGCCCCAGCTCAGGGCCGACGGCGGCAGACCGATCCCGAGGAACGACAGCGTCGCCTCGGCGACGATGAACGTGCCGAGCGACACGGTCGCGACCACGATGACCGGAGCCAGCGAGTTCGGGATGACGTGACGCACGAGCGTCCGGAACCGGTTGACACCCAGGGCTGCCGACGCCATGACGTAGTCCGCCTGCTTGGCGCTCAGCACGGCGCCACGCATGATGCGGGCGATCTGGGGCCACGCGAACGCAGCGAGGACGAGCGCGACGGTGATCGCGTTCCGCGCGGGGATGACGGACATGATCACGATCGCACCGAGGACGGTGGGGATCGAGAAGAAGATGTCACCGATGCGGGACACGATCGTGTCGAGCCAGCCGCCGTAGAAGCCGGCCAGGGAACCGATCACGATGCCGACGATCGACACCAGGATCGTCGCGACGATGCCGACGATGAGCGAGTTCTGGGCACCCCAGATCACGCGGGCGTAGACGTCCGAGCCCTGACGCGTGAAGCCGAGGATGTGCCCGGCCTCGGGTCCGCCGTCGCTGTTGTCGAGGTTCGACGCGCGCGGGTCGACGTGGGCGAAGAGCCCCGGGAAGACCGCGACGACGATGATCAGCAGGATCAGGATCGAGGAGATCCAGAACGTCGGGCGGGTCCGCATGGACTCCCAGGCGTCGGTCCACAGGGAACGGGTCTTCTCGTCCTCGTTGACCTGGTCGACCGCCTGCAGGGGGGTTTCTTCGAGCGGGGCGACGTAGTGCGTCGCCGAGCGGGGTGCGGCGTTACTTGGCATAGCGGATCCTCGGGTCCAGGACGGCGTAGAGCAGGTCCACCAGGAGGTTGGCGAGCATGAAGATGATGACCATCACGGCGACGAAGGAGACCACCGTCGGGCCTTCGCCGAGCTTGACGGCGCGGAACACCGTGCCGCCGACACCGTTGATGTTGAAGATGCCCTCGGTCACGATCGCGCCGACCATCAGGTTGCCGATGTCGACACCCAGGTAGGTCACCACGGGGATGAGCGAGTTCCGGAAGATGTGCACGCCGACGACACGACGACGGGGCAGGCCCTTGGCCGTGGCGGTGCGCACGAAGTCGGCGCTCATGTTCTCGGCGACGCTGGCCCGGGTCAGACGCACGATGTACGCGAACGAGACCGAGGCGAGGACGATCGCCGGCAGGACGAGTTCACTCCACGGCGCCTCGCCGGACACCGTGACCCGGAACAGCCCGAGCTTGATGCCGAAGACGTACTGCAGCACGAACCCGACGACGAAGGTCGGCACCGAGATGAGCAGGAGCGACACGACGAGCGCGGTGGCGTCGAACAGCTTGCCCTTGCGCAGACCCGCGACGACGCCGACGACGATGCCGGCGACGGCCTCGAACACGAGCGCGAGGATCGCCAGGCGCGCGGTGATCGGGAAGGCCGATGCGAGCTGCTGGCTGACCGGCAGACCCGAGTAGGTCACGCCGAGGTCGCCGCGGAACACGCCGCCGATCCAGAGCAGGTACTGCACGATGAACGGCTTGTCGAGGTTGTACTGCTGACGCAGCGTCTCGATGACCTGCGGCGACGGCTGCCGGTCGCCGAACAGCGCGGCGATCGGGTCGCCGGGCAGCGAGAAGACCAGGAAGTAGATGAGGAACGTGGCCCCGAAGAACACGGGGATGAGTTGCAGGAGGCGCTTGCCGAGGTACCAGAGCATCAGATCACTGCCCGGTCCGGAGCGATGTCGATCAGGTTCATTGTGGTGAGGGGTGGACGGTCCGAGGGTCGGCACGGATGTCCGGTGCGGGAGGGCGCCCGCTGTGTGGGGGTGTTGTCACCGTGGTACGGGGGTTCGGGGACCTGTGCGGCCCCCGAACCCCCGTCCGGTGATCGCGAAGCAGGATACCTGCTCGCGCTTCGGTCTCTAGGAGACCTGGATCAGTTCTTGACCTCGATGTCGTAGTACAGCGGCACCGAGTTCCAGCCGAACTTGACGTTCGACACGTTGTCCGCGTTCCAGACACCGGTCACGTTGGAGTACCAGAGCGGGATCTCGGGCAGGTCCTCGAACAGGAGTTCCTGTGCCTGGTCGAAGGACTTGTTGCCCTCTTCGACGGTCGCAGCCGAACGGCCCTTGGCGAGCAGCTCGTTGTACTCCTTGGAGTCGTACCGCGAGTAGTTGTTCGACGAGCCCTCACCCATGGTCGGGCCGAGGAAGTTGTACAGCGACGGGTAGTCGGCCTGCCAACCGGTGCGGCTGCCGCCCGTGAGCTTGTCGTTCGTCTGGAGGTCCAGGGCTTCCTGGAAGGTCGGGATCGCGTTGCCCTCGGCCTTGATGCCGAGCGTGTTCGAGATCGAGTTCGTGACCGCGGTCACCCAGGCCTCGTGGCCACCATCGGCGTTGTACGTGATGGTGAGCGTGTCGTCGTACTTCGAGATCTTGTCGGCCTCGGCCCAGAGCTTCTTGGCCTCGGACTCGTCGTAGTCCAGGACGTCCGAACCGTCGAGGTCGTCGTTCCAGCCGGCGATCACCGGGGAGGTGAAGTCCTTGGCCGGGGTGCGGGTGCCGTCGAAGATCTTGTCGGTGATCTGCTTGCGGTTGATCGCCATCGAGACGGCCTCGCGACGCAGCTTGCCCTCTTCACCCTTCCAGTGGTCGAGGTAGTAGGGCAGGTAGATCGCCTGGAAGATCGCGGCGGGCTGGTTGACGTTCGAGTCCGGGAAGTCGGACTTGTAGGTCTTGAACGCGCTGTCCGGCACGGCGTCGAGGACGTCGAGGTTGCCGCCCTGTGCGTCGGAGTACGCGGTGTCCTGCGAGGCGTAGAACGTGATCGTGAGACCACCGTTCTTCGGCTTGCGCTTGCCCTCGTAGTCCTTGTTGGTGACGAGCTTGATGGACTGGTTGTGGGTCCAGGCCTTCTTGCCGTCGAGCTTGTACGGACCGTTGCCGATCGGGTTCTCGCCGAAGGCCTTGGTGTCGTCGTAGAACGCCGACGGGAGCGGCACGAACGCCGAGTAGCCGAGCGACAGCGGGAAGTCGGACTGCGCCGACTTCAGCGTGACGGTGAACTCGTCGTCGTCCACGACCTTGAGGCCGGTGAGCTCGGAGTCCTTGTCGGCGTTGTAGCCCTCGATGTTCTCGAAGAAGTAGCTGGCGCCCTGGGCGTTCGACTTCTGGGCTGCCCAGTTCCACGCCTTGGTGAACGACTCGGCCGTGACCTTCTCGCCGTTGGTGAAGGTGTAGCCGGTGTTCAGCGTGATGTCGAACGTCTTCGAGTCATCGGTGTCGATGCTCTTCGCGACCTCGTTGACCGGCTTGCCGTCGGCGTCGTACGAGACGAGGCCCTCGAAGAGCGAGTCGATGATCTTGCCGCCACCGGTCTCGGTGGTGTTCGACGGGATCAGCGGGTTCTGGGGTTCGCTGCCGTTGGTGGTGACGATCCCGGACGCGTTCGCCGAGCCCGAGCCACCCCCGTCGGAGCTGTTGCTGGAGCAGGCGGTCAGGGCGAGTGCTGTGGCCCCGAGCACGGCGAGGGCGGAAAGCCCGGCGCGCTTCTTGATCAAGGTTCCTCCTGGTGCATGGGACGCGCAGGGCACAGCGGTGTCGCCCGGGCGCGTTTGACCTTTGCAGCGTAGGCAAGGTGAACAGCGGCGTCCAAACCCAGGGGCGAACGGTTACACGCCGGTAACCAACTTGCACGATCCTTGCGACAAGATGCAACATTCGCGCGCGTGCCGGTGAAGGGTGCGTTTTTGTTGCATCCGCATGAAATCCATTGCACTCCGTCACACTTCTGTGCAACTCGGGGGACGGCCGAGCATCGCTCAGGGGTACGGCTCGGGGGCTGCGTCGAGCGGTCAGGACATGCCGTGGGTGGCGCGCCGAGTGGTCACGAACTGTCGGTTGGCGCGGGTCCGGACGACGGTTCGTGACCGCTCGGCGGAACTGAGCGGGGTGTCGTGACCAGCCGGGACGCGACCGTGCCGGCCGCCGGACACGACCGTGCCCCGCCCGGAGGACCGGACGGGGCACGAGACACTCAGCGACGGGGCGCACGGCGACGACGGGGTGTCGGCGCCGGTCGGGATCAGGCGAACGCCTCGATCGGCGGGCACGCGCACACCAGGTTGCGGTCCCCGTACGCCTGGTCGATGCGGCGCACCGGCGGCCAGTACTTGCGGCCGCTGATGCCCGGCAGCGGGTAGACGGCCTGCTCGCGGGTGTAGGCGTGCGCCCACTCCCCCGAGATCACCGACGAGGCGGTGTGCGGCGCGTGCACCAGCGGGTTGTCGTCCGCCGGCCACTCCCCGCGCTCGACCGCTGCGGCTTCGGCCCGGATCGCGAGCATGGCGTCGACGAAGCGGTCGAGCTCGGCGAGGTCCTCGCTCTCGGTCGGTTCGACCATGAGCGTGCCCGCCACCGGGAACGACATCGTCGGCGCGTGGAACCCGTAGTCGACCAGGCGCTTCGCGACGTCGTCGACCGTGATGCCGGTGGTGTCGCGCAGCGGGCGGAGGTCGAGGATGCACTCGTGCGCGACGAGTCCGTCGTCGCCCGTGTAGAGCACCGGGAACGCGTCGCGCAGACGGGTCGCGATGTAGTTCGCCCCGAGGACCGCGGCCTCGGTCGCACGGGTGAGGCCCTCGAGCCCCATCATCCGGACGTAGGTCCACGTGATCGGCAGGATGCTCGGGCTGCCGTACGGCGCCGCACTGACCGGGCCGCCGGCGTGGGCCAGGCGGTCGTCCGCCTCGGCGGCGGTCGCACCGGAGCGCCGGTCGGCCTGCTGCGCGAACGGGTGACCGGGCAGGAACGGTGCCAGGTGTGCCTTCGCGGCGACGGGTCCCACGCCGGGGCCGCCCCCGCCGTGCGGGATGCAGAAGGTCTTGTGCAGGTTGAGGTGCGACACGTCGCCGCCGAAGTCACCGAAGCGGGCGTGGCCGAGCAACGCGTTGAGGTTCGCGCCGTCGACGTAGACCTGGCCGCCGGCGTCGTGCACGGCGTCGCAGATCTCGCGGATGTCGTGCTCGTAGACGCCGTGCGTGGACGGGTACGTGATCATCAGGGCCGCGAGGGTGTCGGCGTTGGCGGCGACACGGGCCCGGAGGTCCTCGAGGTCGACGTTGCCGTTCTCGTCGCAGGCCACCACGACGACCTTCATGCCTGCGAGCACCGCGGACGCGGCGTTCGTGCCGTGCGCGCTCGACGGGATGAGGCAGACCGTCCGGTCCTCGTCGCCACGAGCCTGGTGGTACCCGCGGATGGCCAGCAGGCCTGCGAGCTCACCCTGGCTGCCGGCGTTCGGCTGCAGGGACACGGTGTCGTAGCCGGTGACCTCGGCAAGCCACGACTCGAGGTCGCCGATCATGTCGAGGTACCCCTCGACGTCTTCGCGCGGTGCGAACGGGTGGATGTTCGCGAACTCCGGCCAGGTCACGGCTGCCATCTCGGTCGCCGCGTTGAGCTTCATCGTGCAGCTGCCGAGCGGGATCATGCCGCGGTCGAGCGCGTAGTCCTTGTCGGACAGGTGCTTGAGGTACCGCATCATGCGGGTCTCGCTGCGGTGTGCGCTGAACACAGGGTGCGCCAGGTAGTCGCTCTCGCGCTGCAGGGCGGACGGGAGGCCCGTGGCCGCGTCGCGCACGGCGGTCTCGGTCGCGGGGACGGTCCCGTCCACCGCCCCGAGCACGTTCGCCAGCGCCACGACGTCGTCGGGCGTGGTCGTCTCGTCGACGGACAGCTGGAACGTGTCGGCGTCCACGACGTGCAGCAGGTAGCCGGCGTCCTGCGCTGCCGCGACGATCGCCTCGGCGCGATCGACGGCCCGCAGGGTGAGCGTGTCGAAGAAGGCGTCGTGCACGACCTCGACCCCGGCGTCACGCGCCACGGCGGCGAGCGCACCGGTGGTGCGTGCGACCCGGCCGGCGATGAACCGCAGGCCCTCGGGCCCGTGGTAGACCGCGTACATCGAGGCCATCACGGCGAGCAGGACCTGCGCGGTGCAGATGTTGCTCGTCGCCTTCTCACGGCGGATGTGCTGTTCGCGGGTCTGCAGGCTGAGGCGGTAGGCCATCTGGCCGTCGGCGTCGAAGGACACCCCGACCAGGCGACCGGGGAGCTGACGCTCGAGGCCGGCGCGCACCGCGAGGTAACCGGCGTGCGGGCCACCGAAGCCGAGCGGGACGCCGAAGCGCTGGCTCGTCCCGACGGCCACGTCGGCACCCAGGTCGCCGGGGCTGGCGAGCAGGGTCATCGCGAGCAGGTCGGCTGCGACGACGGCGATGCCGCCGCCGGAGTGGACCCGCTCGATGACGGACGACGGGTCGACGATGCGGCCCGAGGCGCCGGGGTACTGCAGGATGACACCGAACGCGCCGTCGAGCTGGTCGTCGCTCGGGCCGGCGGCAGCGTCGAACGCGCGCAGCGTGATGCCCACGGCGTCGGCACGGTGGTCGAGCAGCGCACGGGTCTGCGGCAGCAGGTCGGCGTCGACGAGGAACGCGTCGCCCTTGACCTTGGACGCGCGGCGGGCGAGGAGCATGCCCTCGACCACGGCGGTGCTCTCGTCGAGCATCGAGGCGCCGGCGGTGGCCATGCCGGTCAGGTCGGACACCATCGTCTGGAAGTTGATGAGTGCTTCGAGGCGGCCCTGCGAGATCTCCGGCTGGTAGGGCGTGTACGCCGTGTACCAGCTCGGGTTCTCGAGCACGTTGCGCTGGATCACCGCGGGCGTGTGCGTGCCGTGGTAGCCGAGACCGATCATGGCGCGGCGGACGGTGTTGCGGCCGGCCTTCGCGCGGAGTTCGGCGAGCGCCTCGGTCTCGCCGACGGCGGCCGGGATCACCGAGTCGGCGACGGGGCCGACGTGGATGGACTCCGGGATCGCCGCACGGACCAGCGCGTCGAGCGACGGCTGCCCGACGACGTCGAGCATGGCCTGCTGGTCGGCCGGGGTGGTGCCGATGTGGCGGTCGGCGAAGGACGTCTGGAGGTTCTCGAACGCGGTCATGCGATGGAGGCCCGGTACGCGTCGTGGTCCATCAGGTCCTCGGGGAACGAGGTGCCGTCGACCTTGATCTTCACGAGCCAGCCCGCACCGAACGGGTCCTGGTTGACGGTGTCGGGGGTGTCGACGACGGCGTCGTTGACCTCGACGACCTCGCCCTCGATCGGGGCGAAGAGCTCGCCGACGCTCTTGGTCGACTCGATCTCGCCGATCTGGTCGCCGGCGGTGGTGGCGGTGCCGACGGCGGGGAGCTCGACGTAGACGACGTCACCGAGCTGCTCGGCGGCGTGGTCGGTGATGCCGACGGTGACGGTGTCGCCCTCGACGAGCAGCCACTCGTGGTCGGCCGTGTACTGGAGTGCGGTCTGGTCGGTCATGGGGTCAGCCTTTCGAGGCGCGGCGGTAGAAGGGGAACGCGGAGACCGTGCTGGGGACGGCAGTCCCGCGGACGTCGATGTGGAGGACCGGTGCCCCGTTCGACACGGCGGCGAGCGCAGCCGGGTCGACGAAGGCCATCGCGACGGGGTGTCCGAGCGTCGGCGAGAGCGCGCCCGAGGTCACGGTGCCGACGACCGTGCCGTCGAGCACGACGTCGTAGCCCGCGCGGGGAGCACGGCGGCCCTCGGTCACCAGACCGACGAGCACCCGTGCGTCCGCGGAGGGGGTGACCCCGGACGCACCGACGAAGTCGCCGTCCTTGGCGACGACGCGGCCGAGGCCGGCCTGGGCCGGACGGACGTCGGTGCCGAGCTCGTGCCCGTAGAGGGGCATGCCGGCCTCGAGTCGCAGGGTGTCGCGTGCGGCGAGCCCGGCGGGGACGACCCCGCGGTCGGCGCCGGCCTCGAGCAGGGCGTCCCAGAGCACCGGGGCGGTGTCCGGGTCCGTGTAGACCTCGAAGCCGTCCTCGCCGGTGTACCCGGTCCGCGCGACGAGCACGTCGGCACCGTCGAACAGCGCGTGCAGCACGCGGTAGTAGCCGAGTTCGTCGAGCGGGGTCTCGGGCTGCAGGCGGTCGGCGACGACGAGCGCGTCGAGCGTGCCTGCAGCCGCGGGCCCCTGGATCGCGACGAGGGCCGTCGTGTCGGAGTCGTCGGAGACCTCGACGTCGAAGCCGTCGGCCCGGGCGGTGAGCGCGGTGACGGCCACGTCGCGGTTGGACGCGTTCGCGACGACGAGGAAGACGTCGTCGTCGGTCCGGTACACGACGAGGTCGTCGAGGATCCCGCCGTCCTCGGCGAGCAGCAGCGAGTACTTGGCGCGGCCGATCGGCATCGTGCCGAAGGAGCCGGCGAGCGCGTGGTCGAGGAAGGCGACGGCATCGCTGCCGGTCACCCCGATCTCGGCCATGTGCGACAGGTCGAAGACGCCGGCGGCCTGGCGCACGGCGTGGTGCTCGGCGAGGTCCGACGAGTAGCGCACGGGCATGCGGTACCCGGCGAAGTCGGTGAAGGTCGCACCGGCGGCCTCGTGCACGGCTTCGAGCGGCGACGAACGCTGACCCGGCGTGGGCAGTGGGGACGGACTCATGGCGGAGTTCTCCTGGCATCGGCAGGGCCCGGCGACGATCGCCGGGTGGAACTCCCCCTCTGTCATGGGCCTGAGAGTTTCACCGCGGCCCGTGAGGTCCGGCGGCTTTCACCGTGGGCGAGACGACCGAGCGTCTGCTTTTCAGAGTGGCCTGTCCGCTGCGGTGTGGGACCTGAGAGATTGACGGGGGGATTGCTCCTTCGGTGCCGTGCGTGCGCCCGAGGGCACGGTGTACCCAGAGGCACGGTGTACCCAGAGGCACGACGTACCCGGAGGTACGTGCACGGCGTCTCCCGCGACGGATGAACGGCCGGTGTGTTCAGTTGTCCGCGACGAGCATACCGAGGCCGCGTTTCGAGCGTGTGTCGCGAGCGAGCCTTCGACATCTCGTAGAATGCGGGGATGGCCGGACAACGATCGCGCCCCCGAGGGCAGCTGGAGCAGGCGGTGCTCGACGCCCTCCGCTCCGCCGACGCCGGGCTCACCGCACGCCAGGTGCTCGACGCGTTCCCGGAGCCCCGCCCCGCGTTGACGACCGTCCTCACCGTGCTCGACCGCCTCGGCCGCAAGGGCCAGGTGGAACGGGAGCAGCACGACGACGCTCCCCTGACGTTCCGCGCCGTGCACAGTCGTGACGAGCAGACCGCGTCCCTGATGTCGAGCGCGCTGGCCGCGTCGTCCGACCGCGAGGCCGCACTGCTGCAGTTCACCGGCTCGCTCGCCTCGGACGACCTCGAGGCCCTGCGCCGCGCCCTCGACGCCCGCGCCCGCTCCTGACCGGCCGCACACCGTGGTCGTCGCCGGCATCGTGCTCATCGTCCTCGCACTCGCGGTGGTGGTGTTCGCGCCCCGGATCCTGACCCGTTCCGCCTGGACGATCGACCTGCCCCGCACCGCGCTGGTCTGCTGGTCGGTCGCGGTGCTGCTCGGCGTCGTCGGCTTCGTAGCCGGCATCACCCTCGTGGTGCTCGCCGACCGTCCGGTCACCGAGCTGTTCGGCGGGGACGGCTCCCCCACGCACGGCTTCAACGTCGGCGTCGCGCTCCTCGCGGTCGTCGCGTTCGTCGTCGCGGTCCGGGTGCGCCCCGGCCCGGAACACGAGGCCGTCCGCCAGGCGATGCGTTCCGGCGTCGCCCCGCACCGCGAGATCGACGGCACCCCCGTCGCCGTCGTCGAGGCCGACCACGCACTGGCGTGCGCCGTGCCGGGTCGGAGCGGTGGCGTCCTCGTCAGCACCGGCTTGGCAGACCGGTTGCGCACCGACGAACTGGAGGCCGTGGTCGCCCACGAACGCGCCCACCTGACCCAGCACCACGCGGCTGCGGTCGCGGTCGCCGAATCGATCGAGCGTGCGGTCCCGTGGGTGCCCGGTGCGCGCGCCATGGCGCGGTCGACTCGTGTGCTCGTGGAGTTCGCCGCGGACGACGCGGCGGCCCGTCGCGTCGGACGCGACGCCCTGCGCCGGGCGGTGCTGGTGGCGGACGGGAGCAGCGCGCTCGGCGCCATCCGAGCCTCCAGGCTGTCGTGACGCACCATGTGTCGGGGGCGAGGCATATGGTGATCGGACCGTGAAGCCACTGACCGAAGCCGACATCCGATCGTCGTTCGTGAACGCCACCCCCGACGAACTCGCACAGCTGCCCATCCCGGGCCTGCACGAGACACTCTGGGACGAACGCGAGTTCCTGGGCTGGCGCGACCCGCAGGCCGCCCGCCGCGGGTACATCGTGTCCTGGATCGACGAGCGCCCCGTGGGCATCGTCGTCCGGTCCGCCGGTGGCTCGCTGCGCCCCGGCATCGCCGCGATGTGCTCGTTCTGCCACTCGCCGCAGCCCGCGACCCAGGTCCGGCTGTTCTCCGCCGCGCGTGCCGGTGAGTCCGGGCGCAACGGCAACACGATCGGCACGTACATCTGCGAAGACCTCGGGTGCCCGATGCTGATCCGCACCGCGCCCCCGCACCTGAACCCGCCGGCGACCATCGCGATGCGTGGAGCCTCCCTGCTGCAGCGCGTGCAGAACTTCACCGCGGACATCACCAAGACGGCGTGAGCCGGTTCGGCACCGCCCGCTGGGCTGTGGTCGAGGAGCTCGGCGACGGCCGGTGGCGGCTGACGCTGCGGGACGAGGCCGACGACGAACTCGGCGCGTTCGGTCTGGGCGTCGAGGGGCCGTGGGACCCCGACGTCGAGCCGCACGTCGGGTTCGTGCTCGTGCAGCTCGGCTTGACGCTGCGCGGGGCTCGGCCGTGGCGCATCGACGAACTCGGTGACCACCGGGCGCCCGTCCTGTCGCTCGGCTGAGCGAGGACGCCCGAACGGCTTCCTTTCGTGCGGGCAGGCAGTCAGTCAGCTCGGTCAGTCCGCGGCGACGAAGTTGCGCAGGATCTCGCGGTCGTCGTCGGCGCGCATCGCCCAGGCGAGCTCGCTGCGGTGGTCGCTGCCCTCGAGCGGCAGGAGCGCCACCGTGTCGGGTGCGGCGAGCGCGGCGCTCTCCGGCACCACCGTGACACCGAGGCCCACCCCGACCAGGTGCAGCACGGTCGCCCAGGTCGTGGCCTCCTGCACGATGACGGGCAGCCGGCCACCGGCGGTGACCGGCGCGAGGTTGCGCTCGGTCGCCAGGGCCCCCGCGACCGCCGGGAAGAACACGAACGGCTCGTCGACCAGCTCGGTGCCGCGGATGCGTTCGCGGTCCGCCAGGCGGTGCCCGCGCGGGACGGCGGCGACGAACGCCTCGGACCGGAACGGCAGCAGGCGCACGGCGGGGTCCGGGTCGGCATCGCGGACGACGGCGAGGTCGAGCTCGCCGCGGACGATCCGTGCCAGCAGGGTCGACGAGTACCCCTCGGTCAGTTCGACCCGGACCAGGGGGTAGCGCTCCCGGAACGCCTGCACGCGTTCGATCGGGCCGAGGGGCAGCGCGGAGACGACGAACCCGACGTCGAGCCGACCGACCTCGCCGCGACCGACCCGCACCGTCTCGTCGAGGTCCCGTCGCACCTGCCCGAGCAACGACCGCGCACGGCCCTGCAGCACCCGGCCGGCGGCGGTCAGGGCGACGCTGCGGCTGGTCCGGACGAACAGGTCGACGCCGAGCGCGCGTTCGGTCCGCCGGATCTGCTGGGACAGTGCGGGTTGCGCGATCCGCAGCTGCTCGGCCGCGCGGCCGAAGTGCAGCTCGTCGGCGACGGCGAGGAACGCCCGCAGCTGCCGGAGGTCGACGTCCGGTTCTCGATCCATGCACACAGGCTATCGATCAGCGCGAACGAGTATTGGACGTGACTGCATCGTCGATCGAGGATGGATGCATGCCCGAAGCGACCTCCACCGTCACCATCGCCGACCTCGCCACCCCCGCGGACGCCGAGGCGTTCCGCACGCTCAACGAGGCCTGGATCACCCGGTACTTCACCCTCGAGGACGAGGACCGTGTGTTCCTCTCCGATCCCGTCGGCCGGGTCGTGGAGCGGGGCGGGGCCGTCCTGGTCGCCCGGCTCGACGACCAGGTCATCGGGTGCATCGGGGTCGTGCCCACCACCCCCGGCGTGTTCGAGCTCGTGAAGATGGCCGTCTCCCCCGACCACCAGGGGCACGGCACCGGGCGGAAGCTCATCACCGCGGCGCTCGACCGGGCACGCGAGCTCGGTGCGCACCGCATCGACCTGGAGAGCAACGCGCAGCTCGCCAGCGCCGTACACCTGTACAAGGCGTTCGGGTTCCGGCACCTGCGCGCGGACGAGATCGCCCCGAGTCCGTACGTGCGGGCCGACGTGCACATGACCCTCGACCTGCACTGACGTTGGACCTGCGCCGACGACGGCGCCCCGGTCCCGGTACGCTCGCGGCATGGCGACGTACGAGGTGCAGGCGGTCCGCGAGGCCGGCGCGTGGCAGGTCTTCATCGACGGCTTCATGGTGACCGAGGTGTCCCGGTGGCCGTCCGTCGGGTTCGTGGCCCGCGAGCTCCTCGCGATGGATCGTGACGACGCCCTGCGCATCCGCGTCGTCGGCCGCAACCAGTACGTGGCCTGACCGCAGCGGAGCGCGTTGACCCGGACGGTCAGCGGGCCGCGGCGACCAGCTGTTGCGCTCGCTGGTGCGAGACGTGGAGCAGTGGTCCGATCTCACGCACCGTGAGCCCGGACTCGTGCAGGACCAACGCCGCGGCGGCCGTCTCCTTCGCTGCCTCGATGCGTGCGCGCTCGGACTCCTCGCGGAGCGCCACCGCACGGTCCAGGTGCGCCTGCGCCGCTTCGGGCATCGCCACCTCGACGACGAGTTCGAAGGACTCCGGATCGCGGTCGTCGTTCATCAGCGAGAGCCAGTCACGGGCCATCAGCTCGATCTCTCGTTCGCGCTTCGCCTGCGTCCGGATGACGCCGTCGATCCAGATCACCCAGTTCTTCCCGTCGCGCTCGGCGCGAACAGTGTGTCGGCTCATTCCCGGCCTTCTCCCCGTCGTTGACTCGGCCGATCGCGCAAACCGGTCCAAGAGGTCCGCGCGCTTCACGCTACGCGTCCAATCGGGATTGGGCAAGGCTGTCTACTCGAAGTAGACAGCGCCTCCCGGCCGGGTCAGCGGCACGCGCTCAAGCGACGTGCCAGACCAGCCCCTCCTGCGCGCTCGACGGGTACGCCGAAGCGATCCGGAACACGGCCTCACGCAGGGTCTCCGGTGAGCACGCCAGGTTGAGCCGGACGAACCCGCGCCCCTCGGACCCGAACCCCAGCCCGGAGTTCAGCGCGACGTAGGCGTTCTCACGCAGTGGTACGGCCGGGTCGTCACCGAGGCCGATGCCGCGGAAGTCGAGCCACGCCAGGTACCCGGCGCGCGGCCGCGTGTAGACGACCCCGGGCAGGTACTCGGCGAGGAGCTTGGCGAGCAGCCGGTCGTTCGCCACGATGCGCGCCACGACGTCGTCGAGCCAGTCCGTCGCCAGGGTGAACGCCGCCAGGTTCGCGTGCAGCCCGAGGATGCTCGTGCGGCAGGCGACCTCCTCCCACAGCGTGTCGAGGAGCGCGGCGGTCCGGGGATCCCCGGCGACGATGACCGAGCACTTCACACCGGCGAGGTTCCAGCCCTTGCTCGCCGAGGTCACGCACACGCTCCGGGCACCGAGCGGTTCGGCGACGGCGGCGAACGGGGTGCACTGCACGCCGGGGTGGGTCAGGGGCGCGTGGATCTCGTCGCTGATGACGAGGACGTCGTACTTCGCGGCCAGTTCGGCGATCGCCACGAGGTCGGCCCGGTCGTGCACGAGCCCGACGGGGTTGTGCGGGTTGCAGAGCAGGAAGACGCCGACGCCGCCGGCGAACGCGCGCTCGAGGCCCTCGAGGTCGAGCCGGTACTGCCCCCACTGCTCGAGCAGCGGGACCTCCTCGACCTGACATCGGGCCTCTTCGACGAGCTCGAAGAACGGCGGGTACACCGGCGGTGTGATCGCGACGCGGCCGCCGTCGGGCAGCGCGAGCCGGAGCGACTCGACGATCCCGACGCTGACGTCGGTGGCCAGGTGGATGCGCGACGGATCGATCTGCCATCCCCAGCGGTCCAGCGCGAACTGCGCGAACGCGGGAGCGAGCGGCCCGGGGCCGTCGAGGTAGCCGAGGTCGGACTGCGAGACCCGTTCGATCAGGGCCTGCCGGATCGCCGGCGCGACGTCGTGGTCCATCTCGGCGACGAACAGGGGCAGCACGTCGGGCGCGTACCGCGTCCACTTGATGCTCGTCCGGACCCCGCGGAGCGTGCCGACCGGGTCCTGCTCGTCGCTCGCCATGCGTCCCAGCATGCCCCTGCCAGGAGGCCCGGCGCGACTCCCGACGTCATCCCACGTCGTCTTCGGGTGGGGTGACGGCCGGGGGCCGCCCCGTCGGCCTACTGTCGGCAGCATGAGCACGAGCACCGCCGACAAGGCCGTCACCCTGAAGCAGCTGCACGAAGCCCCCGAGATCCTGCGCGTCGTGAACGTGTGGGACGCGATCACCGCCAAGGTCGTCAGCGACCTGCCCGGCACGAAGGCGATCGCCACCGCCGGGCACTCGATCGCCGCGTCGTACGGGTACGAGGACGGCGGCATGCCCCTCGACCTCGCCCTGTCCGGAGCCGCGATCGTCGCCGCCGCCACGGACCTGCCGGTCACCGCCGACCTGGACGACGGCTACGAGGACCCCGCCGAGACGATCCGCCGCGCCATCGGCTCCGGCATCGTCGGCGCCAACGTCGAGGACCGGCTGCGTCCCTTCGACGATGCGGTCGCCCGCGTCGCCGCGATCACCGCAGCGGCGCAGGCCGAGGGCGTCGACTTCCAGCTGAACGCCCGCACCGACGCGATCGTGCGCGGCGGCGAGCGCCCGATCGACGAGAGTATCGAGGACGCGATCGCCCGCGGCAAGGCGTTCCTGGACAACGGCGCCGCCCTGGTCTTCGTGCCCGGAGCGATCGAGCGTTCCGTGGTCGAGCGACTCGTCGCCGGTCTGGGCCGCGGCAAGCTCTCGGTCATCGGCCTGCCCGGCGCCCTGCCCGCCGCGGAGTACGAGGCCCTCGGCGTCGCCCGCATCTCCTACGGTCCGCTCACGCAGCGGGTCGCGCTGCGCGCGCTCCGCGACCTGGCGACCGACCTGTACGCCGACGGCGTCGTGCCGGAGGACACCCCGACCCTGAACTGAGCCCAGTGCAGACGGGAGGCCCGGTGCCAGCTGGCACCGGGCCTCCCGTCCATCACATGGTCGCGATCGCGACCCGCTCAGCTCAGCCGAGCGCCGGGTACAGCGCGGGCGTGGTGCGCGCGTGCGTCTCCTGCTCGAAGGCGTAGCCGAGGCCGATGACCGTGCTCTCGTCGAACGAGCGGCCGAGGAACTCCAGGTTCACGCCGGCACCGGTGATGGTGTTGTCGGCAGCGGTCGCCTGGCCCATCGGGACCGTGATCGCCGGCATGCCGGTGTTCGGGCTGAGGCGCATGTTCGTCGACTGCGTGCCGTACGGCGTGCCCGACGGGTAGACGAGCGCGTCGAGGTCCTGGTCGTCGAGCATCTGCGTCACGAGCTGCTTGCCGGTGGCGAGCTGCGTCGTGTGCGACCCCGTCGGTCCGGCCCACGCCTGGTACTGCGTGTCGGTGATCAGGTCGCGCGACTGGTAGGTGCTCTTGCGGCTCGGCACGTACTCACCCGAGGCCAGGATGCCCTGCAGGGAACGCGCGGTGACGTCGGGGTCGAGGTGCTTCGCGACGTACTCGTCCAGGTCGTGCTTGAACTCGTTCGTGCTGCCGCTGCCCTCGGACAGGACCCGGTTGAAGGCCGTCGTCGCGGTGATCGGGACGACGGTGGCACCGGCGGCCTCGAGCTTCGCGACGGAGGCGTCGAACAGGCGCTTCGTCGTGGCGTTCGTGCCGACCATGCTCGTCACGTAGCCGATGCGGGCACCCTGCAGTGAGTCGGCGTCGAGCGACGACGTGTACGACGTCGGCACCTTGCCGGCCTGCGCACTCGTCGCCGGGTCCGCCGCGTCCACGCCGGTGACGGCGTCGAGCGCGACCGCCGCGTCGGTGACCGAGCGCGTGATCGGGCCGCCGGTGTCCTGCGACAGGGCGAGCGGGATGATCCCGTCACGGCTGGTCAGTCCGACCGTGGGCCGGATGCCGACGAGCTGGTTGTACGTCGACGGCACGCGGATCGAGCCGCCGGTGTCGGTGCCGAAGCCGATCCCCGCGAGGTTCGCGGAGATCGCCGCACCGGTGCCGCCGCTCGAGCCACCGGCCGTCTGCGCCGTGTTGTACGGGCTGGCGACCAGGAGCGACGAGCCGGCGGGCTGGTTCGACGAGAACTCGGAGACGAAGCCGAAGGCGAACTCGTCGAGGCTGGCCTTCGCCAGGATCACGGCGCCGGCGTCGCGCAGGCCGTTGACCATCGCGGCGTCGGTGTCGGTCTGGTTGTCGTCCCAGCAGCCGCAGCCACCGGTGGTCGGCATGTCCTTCGTGTCGTAGTTGTCCTTCACCGCGATCGGCACGCCGAGCAGCATGCTCGTCATCCCATGCTCGGCGCGCTCGGCGTCCGCGGTCTTCGCGGCGGCCAGGGCGTCGGCGTTGGTGGTGACGATCGAGTTGAGCGCGCGCCCGGTCGACGCGGTGTCGACCGTCGTGCGGTCGTACGCGGCGATGCGGTCGAGGTAGTCCTGCGTGATCGCGACCGACGTGGTGACCCCGGCGTTCATCGCGGCTTGCATGTCGATGGTCGACGCCTCGACGAGCTGGAACGGGCCGTCGTCGTAGATCATCCGCTGGGACAACCCGGCCAGGTCGGCGACGGTGATGGTGCCGTCGGCGTCGGTGTCCGCGGCGCTGACCGTCGCCCAGTCGGTGCTCGCGGTCGTCGCACCGAGGTGGTCGGTGAGCACGGCGAGGTCGGCCTTCGTCACCTGGTCGTCGCCGGTCAGGTCGAGGTCCGTGTAGTACGGCGCGAGCATGGCGGCGGGGCTGGCGTCGACGGCTGCGGGTGCTGCGGCGGCCGTGATCGCGGGGGTCGCGGCGAGGACGGTGCCGACGAGGGCGATGAGCGATGCGCCGGCGACGGTGGTGCGCTTCTTGCTGGAGGCCCGCTTCGTGACGGCCTGCTTCGTGGCGGCCTGCTTCGTGACGGCCTGCTTCGAGGCGGCCTGCTTCGAGGCGGCTTGCTTCGTGGCGGTCATGCGGAGGCTCCGGTGCGGTCGCGGCGGGCACGACGGGCCCGCAGGGTGATCAGGGTGCCGCCGGCTGCGAGCAGGGCGATGGACGCGGCGATCCAGGGCGCGACGTCGGCGCCGGTCCAGGCGAGGTCGCCGCCGGTCGGACGGTCGCCCCCGCCGACTCCCGCCACGGCGGTGGCGCCGTCGGTCGGGTCGGTGCCCGGTGCCGTCGGGTCACCGGGGACAGTGGGTGCATCCGTGCCGCCACCGGCACCGGGCTGCGTGGTCGCGCCCGGCGTCGGCGTGGCCGTCGGGGCGGTGGTCGCGGCCGCGGCGACCACGACGGTGGTGCTCGCCGGGTCGCCGAGGGTCGTCGACGTGCCGTCGGAGCCGACGAGGGTGATGCCCGTGACGTCGAGGTCGACGCTGCCGACCGCGGTCGGGGTCAGCGAGATCGAGGTGGTCAGGTCGCCGTCGAGTGCCGGCGAGGTGCCGAGGCGGGTGTGCACGATCGTCAGGGCGTCGCCGTCCTGCTCGACAGTGTCGAAGCCGCCGTCCGGGCCGGTGACGCTGTCGTCCCGGTACTCCACCGAGTCGGCCTCGAGCGTGATCTCGTACGCGTAGACGTCGGCGGTGTCCGGGATCGTCAGATCGACGTCGAACGCCGTGCCGACGGTCACGGTGGCCGGGGCGTCGATGGTGGCGGTGGTCGCGGTGGGCGCTGCCTGGGCCGGAGCGGCCGTCAGGACGGCGAGGCCGAACGCCCCGGCGGCGACGAGCGTCGAGGAGACGATCGTCGCGCGTGGGCGCAGCCGTGGTCGGTGCTGCATGGGCGCAGTTCCTTCGGGTGGGGTGGAGGGGTGCTGAGCGGGTACTCAGTGAACGGAAAGCTAACGGGGCGCTGTTTCCGGTTCTGGCCCGGCACGTTTCCGCCCCGTTACGGCTCGTCCCTGCCGCTACTGTCGTGCCATGTCGGTCGACGTCGAAGCCCTGCTCACCCCGCCCTCCCCCGTCGCTGCGCGCGCACTGGACGTCGTGCGGGCATGGTCCGAACCGGCCCTCGTCAACCACTGCCTGCGCTCGTGGGCCTGGGCGGTCCTGCTCGCCCCGACGGTCGACCTCGAACCGGACCCCGAGCTGCTCTTCGTCGCGACGATGCTCCACGACCTCGGCGTGACCCCGTCGTTCGACGCCCACGGGGTGCCCTTCGAGGACGCCGGCGGCGCCGTCGGTTCGGTCTTCGCGCTCGGTGCCGGGTGGGACGCCGTGCGAGCCCGTCGGGTCGGGGAGATCGTCGAGCGGCACATGTGGCGGTCCGTCGACCCGGAGCTCGACGCTGAGGGGCACCTGCTCGAGGTGGCGACCTCGCTCGACGTCTCCGGCGTGGGCTTCGACAGGTGGGCGTCGGACGACCTGCGGGACGTCACGGCCGCGCTGCCCCGTCTGGACTTCTCGGCGTCGTTCGACGGGCTGATCCACGAGCAGGCTGCGCGCAAGCCCTCTTCGGCCGCAGCCCGCCTCGACGGGTCGGGCAACGTGGCCGCCGGCGGAGACCGCTGGACGGCGTTCCTGGCGCCCTGACGCTCGGTCCGGTCGCTTGCTGGACTTCTCGGCGGGGTGGGCGTATAGTCTCTGGTTGGTGCACTGCAGCGAACCCATCTGACTCGCGCACACCAACCTCTCGACACCGACTCACCCGAGTCGCATTCCACTCGAGACACCGCTCGATCCGAACGGACGAGCTGCACGTTGAAACTCGACGTGCGCGCCCCGCACTCGATGCGTCGCGCTGGACTGAGACGTCCGCCGACACCGAGTCGCCCTGGCGCCGAATGACCAGGAAGTACAGCACCATGACCAGCAACGAACGAATCACCGTGTTCGGGACCGCACTCGCGGCCCCGACGATCACCCCCGACCGCATCGCCGAGTTCCCGGTGCGCGACGACCGCTCGCAGCGCGAGTACCTCGTCCGCATCGCAGCCGACGACCTGGGGACCTTCGTCACCCGGGGCACCCGGCTCGACGCCGTCGGCGAGGCCGGCTGGACCGTCCCGGGCCGATCCTGGGCGGGCGAGGCCAGCCGCACCCTGCTGCAGGCACAGTCCGTGCAGGCGGGCGAGATGGCCCTCGCGGCCTAGGTCCACCAGCACCACCACGAAGCGCCGCCGAGTCCGCTCGGCGGCGCTTCGTCGTTCCCGGGGCAGCGTGGGTCGCTGCGGGCTTCGTGCGAGGTTCCGTGAATCGTGCGAGGCAGCGGTCGTCGCACCGTTCACGGAACCTCGCACCGTTCGTGGCATCGCCTCAGTTCAGGCGCTCGAAGACCATCGTGGCCTGCACTCGGTCTCCGCCGCCGAAGCCCGTGCTCCCCGAGGAAGCCGTCGTGATCGTGTGCAGCCGGTACCCGAGCGCAGCCTGCGCGTTGATCGCCTTCTCGAGCTCGGTGAGGTTGCCCGAACCGGTCCCGAAGAACTTCTCCTTGAGCACCACCTGCAACACGACGTAGCTCATGCCGTTCTGTGCCGGACGCGGCTGACCACCCGAAGCAGCCTCGGCCTGGATCCGGCCGATCACTCCACCGACACCCGACGCCCCGGGGGCCTGCTGCTGCACCTGCTCCGTCCACGCGGAACCGTCCCACCACCGCATGGTGCCGGAGCCGTCGTCGTACCACCCTGCCTGTGCATTCGTCATGCGCTCATCCTGGCGCACGACGAACCACGCCGGCAGATCAGTTGTTGAAGCGGAACTCCACCACGTCGCCGTCCTGCATGACGTAGTCCTTGCCCTCGATGCGGGCCTTGCCGGCAGCGCGGGCCTCGGCGATCGAGCCGGTCTCGACCAGGTCGTCGAACGAGATGACCTCGGCCTTGATGAAGCCCTTCTCGAAGTCGGTGTGGATGACGCCGGCAGCCTGGGGAGCCTTCCACCCCTTGCCGATCGTCCACGCACGGGCTTCCTTCGGACCGGCCGTCAGGTAGGTCTGCAGCCCGAGGGTGTCGAACCCGATGCGGGCGAGCTGGTCGAGGCCCGACTCGGTCTGCCCGGTCGACTCGAGCAGTTCGGCGGCGTCTGCCGGGTCGAGGTCGATGAGCTCCGACTCAACCTGGGCGTCGAGGAACACGGCCTGCGCCGGGGCGACGAGCGCGGCCAGTTCGGCCTTGCGGGACTCGTCGGTCAGGATCGCCTCGTCGACGTTGAACACGAAGATGAAGGGCTTGGCGCTGAGCAGGCCGAGCTCGGCGATCGGCGACAGGTCGATCTTCGTGGCCGACAGCAGCGTGCCCTGCTCGAGCGCGGCACGGGCCTCGCGAGCGGTCTCGAGCACGATCGGCTCGGCCTGCTTGAGCTTGAGCATCTTCTCGTACCGCGGGAGCGCCTTGTCGATGGTCTCCATGTCGGCGAGGATCAGCTCGGTGTTGATGACCTCGAGGTCGTCCTTCGGGGAGACCTTGTTCGCGACGTGCACGACGTCGTCGTCGGTGAAGCCGCGGACGACCTGCGCGATGGCGTCGGCTTCGCGGATGTTGGCGAGGAACTTGTTGCCCAGGCCTTCGCCCTCGCTCGCACCCTTGACGATGCCCGCAATGTCGACGAACGACACCGGCGCCGGCACGGTCTTCTCCGAGTGGAAGAGCTCGGCGAGCTGGTCGAGCCGCGAGTCGGGCAGGTTCACCACCCCGACGTTCGGCTCGATCGTCGCGAAGGGGTAGTTCGCGGCGAGGACCTGGTTCTTGGTCAGGGCGTTGAACAGGGTCGACTTGCCGACGTTCGGGAGACCGACGATTCCGATGGTGAGAGCCACGGAAGAAGAGCCTACCGGCGGCGGCCTGTCGGAGCCGACCCGGGCCTCCAGTCCGTCCGTCAGATCAGCGGACGCGGCCCGTCCATCGGGGGCCGCAGGGCCGTGATGCGGCGCTCGACGACGTCGAAGACGTCGGCCTGCAGCCGCTGCGATCGCCGCCAGTCCCCCGGCACCTGCAGCGAGTGGTCGGCATGGTCGACGGTCTGGAGGCGCGCAGTAGTCCCCGAGACTCGCTCAGGCCGCCACATGGTGTCGTCTCCACCCCCGATCGCGACGTGCGCGTCGCTGGCAGCGGCGAGCGCCGTGGCCACGTCGTCGTGGGTGAGGACCGGCGTCAGCCAGACGCCGGGCACCTCGTGGCGGATCGCCCACGGCAAGGCGAAGCAGCCGAACGACTTCGCGACGACGAGGTCCGGTAGCCGGTCCCCCAGGGCGGCGGCGACAGCGGTCTCGACGAACCCGGCCGGATCGGCACCGGCAGCGTCGTCGACCTGCCATCGTGGCGCGACGACCTCGCACCCGGCCGCGGCGGCGATCTCGCTCGTCCACCAGAGCAGCGGCGCCTGCTGCCCGTAGCCGGACCCGGCGAGCACCAGGACGAGCGGACGGCGGTCGGTCTCGTTCCCCATGCGCCGACAGTAGCCACACGCAACGCCGACGAGAACGGAGGTCGATGTCGGAACCCCGTGCGACGATCGGGACCGTGCCGTTGAACTTCACCGCGATCGACTTCGAGACCGCCAACAGCTCGCCCGCCAGCGCCTGCTCCGTCGGGCTCGTGAAGGTCCGCGCCGGCCGGGTCGTCGATCGGGCGTCGTGGTTCATCCGCCCGCCGTTCGGGCACGACGCGTTCCTGGAGTGGAACACGCGGATCCACGGCATCGTCGCCGAGGACGTCACGCACGCCAAGACCTGGGAGCAGCAGTACCCCGACCTGGTGGCCTTCGCCGAGGGCGACGTCCTGGTGGCCCACAACGCCCGCTTCGACATGGGTGTCATCGCCGGTGGCTGCTCCGCAACGGGCATCGACCTGGCCGAGCACCACTCGCTGTGCTCCCTGGCGGTGGCCCGCAAGACCTACACGCTCGACTCGTACCGCCTGCCGGTCGCCGCGATGGCCGCCGGGTTCGAGGGCTTCCAGCACCACGACGCCGCCGCCGACGCCGAGGCCTGCGCCGCGATCGTCGTGCACGCAGCCGGGCACCACGGGGTCGAGACGGTCGAGGCGCTCGGCGCGGTGACCCGGGTGACGATCGCCCCGGTCCGTGCGCGTGCCGAGAAGCCGAAGGCCGCGAACCAGCCGCGGCTGTCGAACCGGCCGATGGTGTTCGCCGACTGAGGGTCTGCGCTGACTGATGGTGTTCGCCGACTGACGCAACGCCCGCTGCGCGCGACCGGGGTGTCACATCCCCGGTGGTATTGTCACGACAATGCCGTCGGCACCGACGCCGGCATCTCCGCACGTGTGAAGGACCGCGATGACCAACGATGGCCAGCTGCCGTCCGACCTGTTCATGGACCTGGACCGGTCGGGTCCCATGCCCCTCTACTTCCAGGTCGCCTCGCGCATCGAGGAGTCGATCCGCTCCGGCGCGATGCCACCAGGGGCCCGGCTCGAGAACGAGATCGCCCTCGGTGAGCGTCTCGGTCTGTCGCGGCCGACGATCCGTCGCGCGATCCAGGACCTCGTCGACAAGGGCCTGCTGGTGCGCCGCCGCGGCATCGGCACCCAGGTCGTGCACGGGCCGGTGACCCGCAAGGTCGAGTTGACGAGCCTGTACGACGACCTGGCGCAGGGTTCGCAGGCTCCGGCGACGAAGCTCCTGCAGCGCAACGACGTCCCCGCGTCCGACGAGGTCGCCGCGGCACTGAGCATCGAGCCCGGCACGACCGTCGCGCACATCCGGCGGGTGCGGTTCGCCGAGGACGTCCCGATGGCGATCCTCGAGAACTACCTGCCGCCGGAGTTCCTCGACCTGACCGACGAGGACCTGCAGGCGTACGGGCTGTACCAGCTGCTGCGCGGCCGCGGCGTGACGATGCGGGTGGCGAAGCAGCGGATCGGCGCCCGTGCGGTCACCGACGAAGAGGCTGGCCTGCTCGAGATCGAGGACGGCGACCCGGTGCTCACGATGAGCCGTACCGCGTACGACGCCTCGGGCCGTGCGGTCGAGTACGGCGTGCACTGCTACCGCCCCGACCGGTACTCGTTCGAGGTCACGCTCGTCGACAAGTAGGTCGCTCGTCGAGGGGTCACGACACGCTGTCGGTGATGCGCCGAGTGGTCACGAACTGTCGCCCGGACGCCCGGCAACCGACAGTTCGTGACCACTCGGCGGAACTGAGCGGGGTGTCGTGACCACCCCGCAGCCGCACCACCTCAACCGAGCGCGGGCACCCCGAGCTCACCCGTGACGTACTGGGCACGCCCGAAGCCGAACGACCAGTCCTGCGGCCCGTTCTCGACGTAGCCGATGAAGACGTCCTCGGACGCGACACCGATCGCCGCGAGGGCATCGTGGATCGCCCGGTACAGCGCCGCCTTCGCCTCGTCGGTCCGCCCGCGCTGCGTGAACACCTGGATGACGATGACACCCTCGGTGCGCTCGAACCCCAGGCCGGCGTCCTCGGCGATGATCTGCTGCGCCGGGTGCTCGGTGATCACCTGGAACCGGTCACGCACCGGGATCCCGTACACGTCGACGATGGCCTGGTGGATGGCGTCGGCGATGCCACGGACGGCCTCCGGCGTGCGGCCGGTTGCGAGGTCGATACGGACGAGCGGCATGGTGCCTCCTGGTTGCTCGGACTTTGTCCTTACATACTAACAAGCAAGCACCGCGACGTGTCTAGAACCTCGGTGTCGGCGCCCCGTACGTCAGCGGCCCGTCGACACGAGCGACGTCGTGCCACGCGCCGTCCACCAGCGAAGCCTCCGCCGCCTCGACGATCGACGCGGCAGCCAGCCCGTCGGCGACCGAGGGTGCGAGCTGCTCCCCGCGCCGCACGCTCGCGATGAACTGCGCCGCCTCGATCGTCTTCAGGTCGTCGTAGCCCATCGCGGTGCCGGCGCCGGGCTGGAAGCGACCGAAGTCGCCGTCCCCGGGAGCGACGTAGTGCGTCGCGTACCCGTCGACCTCCTGCCCGTCCAGGTACACCTCGAGCTCGTTGAGGCGCTGGAAGTCCCACCGGACCGAACCGCGGGTGCCGTAGATCTCGAGCGTGTACTCGGCGTGCGGCCCGCGCATGACCCGACTCGAGTCCATCGTGCCGACCGCACCGTCCTCGAACCGGAACAGCAGCGCGGCGTAGTCCTCGTTCTCGACGGCACCGAGCTCGCCGGTCACTGCCGCACTGCGGTCGACGATGCCGGCACCCGGGCGAGGACGCGACTCGATGAACGTCTCGGCGAGCGCACTGACCGAGGCGATCCGGCCGACCACGTACTGCGCCAGGTCGAGTCCGTGCGACAACAGGTCGCCGAGCACACCCGATCCGGCACGCTCGCGCTCGAAGCGCCAGGTCAGCGGCGCAGCCGGGTCGGACGAGTAGTCGGCGAGCAACGAGCCGCGCACGTTCGTGATGCGCCCGAGCCGCCCGCTGCGGACGAGTTCACGGGCGCGCTCGATCGCCGGGGCGTGCCGGTAGTTGAAGCCGACGCTCGTGAGGACGCCGGCCCGCTGCACCGCCTGGTGGATGGAGCGCGAGTCGCTGGCGTACCGGCCCATGGGCTTCTCGATCCAGAACGGCTTGCCCGCCTCGGCCGCGGCGACGGCCATCTCGCGGTGCAGGAAGTTCGGCGAACAGATCGACACGACGTCGACCGCCGGGTCGGCGAGGACCTCGTGGTAGTCGGCGACGGCCCGCTCGTACCCGAGCCGCGTCACCGCCTGGTCACGGGCCGCCTCGATCGGGTCGGCCGCGACGACGAGCCGCGGCTGGACGCCGAGCTCCGGGAAGTGGTCCGGCAACGCTCGGTAGGCACGCGAGTGCAACCGCCCCATCCAGCCGACCGAGATCAGCCCGACGCCGATGCTGTCCATGGAGAACTCCTTCGTTCAGGTGACGCGCATTGGAGCGCGCCAACGAGCGTAGCCGATGCGGCGGACTTTGTCAGCACATGACGCAACCGCCTGGAGGCCCGGTGCCGGTCTCGGGGACCGGCACCGGGCCTCCAGGCTGGTGCGTCAGCGCGCGGGGCGCGACCCGTGGTTGCGACCGCGGATCGCACCGCGCATCAGACCGCGACTCAGATCGCGCGTCTCAGATGGCGGGGACGATGATGTCGCGGACCAGGGCATCGAGCTTCGCGTCGGCGTCCAGGAACTGCCGGAGCGTCGTCACGGTCGCACCGAAGCGGTCGAACTCGTCGATCGTCATGCCGTCCACGTCGTAGCCGCGGGCGAACTCCGGCGTCGCGGCACGGAGCGCCTCGATGACGTGCACGGGGACCTCGTCGTCGATGGCGTGCGGACGGAACGGGAACGCGTTGTCGTTGATGTCCTTCGTCCACTGGAACGGCGGCGACACGACGAGGTCACCGCCCTGGAACTCCGACCACTGCAGTGCGTTGCGGAACGCGGCGACCAGCACGCGCGACCGGAACCCACGCTCCTGGAAGACCCGGTAGGCGTTCTTCACCGCGGCGACACCGGCCCACTCGAGGATGCCCGGGTCCACCATCACGTGGTCGCGCTTGACGACGGTCTTCAGCCAGTCGTCGAAGCGGCCGGCCATCAGGGTGACGACGTGGCCGAACTCCTGCTCGGGCAGGCCCTCGGCAGCACGGCGGTCGAGGGCGCGCTCGATGGTCTCGCCCACGGCGACGACCTGCGGCACCGTGAAGGACACCGTGGCGTTGATCGAGACCCCGCGGTAGGCGGCTTCCTCGATCGCGGCGATGCCGACCTTGGTGGCGGGGATCTTCACGATGATGTTCGGCGCGAGCTGCGAGAACCGGACGGCCTGCTCGACGAGCGCGTCGGCGTCGCGGTGGAACCGGGGGTCGGTCTGCATGGACAGTCGACCGTTCCGGCCGCCGGACGCCTCGAACGCGGGCAGCAGCTGCGCCGCGGCGGCGATGGAGAGCTCCTCGACGGCCTTCCAGCCGATCCAGGACTCCCCCGCCGTCGGGTGCTCCTCGGCGATCTCGCGGATGCGCGGGACCCAGGTCTCCGGGTCCTGCTGGATGCAGGTGTACGCGATCACCGGGTTGCAGGTCGCACCGACGGCACCGTACTCGTGGATGGCGGTCGACAGTTCGCGCGGGTCGGCGGAGTCGTTCCACAGGGCGGTGGGGGTCTGCTCCGCGGCCTGCAGGGTGACGGGACGGGAATCGGCGTCGGTGGACGCCTGCGTCTCGAGGGTGGTGGTCATCGGTGGAGTCCCTTCGTGATCGTGTCGAGCTGGAACCGCGACACCGCGTCGGCGTTCTCGTCCTCGGCGAAGACGCTCGAGACCGCGACGGTGTCCTCGCGCGCCGAGAAACCGACCCGGTCGAGTGCCGCCCAGAAGGCGTCGAAGTCGACGTCCGCCTGGCCGACCGGCAGGTGCTGGTGCACACGGACCGGGTTGCCGGGCGGGTTCGTGATGTAGCGCAGGCCGTGCGAGCGACGGTGGTCGTACGCGTCGGCGACGTGGACCAGCTGCAGCGAGTCACCGGCCGCGTCGATGATCTCGTCCATGTTGCCGCCGTAGTGGAACGTGTGGCAGGCGACGTAGACGAAGCCGACGTGCTTCGAGTTCAGGCCGCGGATCACCCGGAGCGCCTCGAGCCCGTCCTCGACGAAGTCGTCGGGGTGCGGGTCGATGAGCACACGGATGCCGGCGTCCTCGATGATCGGCAGCAGTTCCTCCATCGACCGGTAGAACTGGTCCTCGGACTCCTCAGCACGCTCGGGGCGGCCGGAGAACTCCGTGTTGATGGTGTCCACGCCGAGGCGCTTCGTGATCTCGATGACCCGCTTCCACTTCCGCACCGCAGCCCGTCGGGCGTCCTCGTCCGGGCCCGACCAGCGCAGCACCGGCAGCACGCTCGCCACCTGGACCCCGGCGTCACGGCAGGCCGCGGCGAACGCGTCGACCAGGTCGTCGTCGGCCTTGGGGTGCCGGTAGAAGGGGATGAAGTCCTTGTGCGGGGTGAGCTGCAGGTACTCGTAGCCGAGCTCCGCGACCTTGCGCGGGAACTCGAGCAGCGACAGGTCGTGGTGGAACGGGGTCGGGTCGAGCGCGATCTTCGGCATCGATCAGGCCCCGGCGAGCGCGGCGGTCGCGTCGCTCGTCGCGCCGCTCGTCTCGTCGTAGAACGCCGGCTTGGTGACCGCGTACTCGACCACTTCGTGCGCGCCGGACTGCTGGGCCCGGACCGCGACCTCGGCGACGACGGAGGCGGTGTAGCCGTCCCAGGCACTCGGCCCGTCGATGCCGCCGGTCCGGGCAGCGTCGACCCAGCGCTGGACCTCTTCGTCGTAGGCGGCACCGAAGCGCTCCTTGAAGGACGGCGTGACGCCCTGCGAGGTCGCTCCGGCTGCGACGAGCGAGAGCGACGTGTCGCGGCCGATGTACGCGACACCGGACTCGAACACGGCGTCGGTGGTGACCTGGTAGCCGAACTGGGCGTTGACGTTGATCTCGACGATCGCCATCGTGCCGGACTCGGTGGTGAACAGGACGAACTGCGGCTCGGGCAGGTCGGCCGGCGCGAGGGAGTTCTTGCGCGGCTTCTTCACCTCGACGCTCGTGATGGCTTCGCCGGTCAGGAACGGGATGATGTCGATCTCGTGGATCACCGAGTCGTGGATGAGCATCGACTCGCTGAAGTTCGGCGGCGTCGTCGGGTTGCGGTGCGCGTGGTGCAGGGCGAGCAGGGCGCCGTTCGCCCCCGACTCGCGCAGGGCCTTGAGCTCCTGGTACCCGGCGTCGAACCGGCGCATGAAGCCGACCTGGATGACGGGCCGGGCGGCGTGCTGCTGCTCGAGCTCGACGATGCGCAGCGAGTCCTCGGCGCTGGTCGTCAGCGGCTTCTCGCACAGGACGGTGAGGCCGCGCTCGAGCGCGGTCACCAGGATCGGCTCGTGCAGGAAACCCGGCGTCGCGATGATGACGGCGTCGATCTCGGTCTGCTCGAGCGCGTCGTCGAAGGACGCGGCGGTGATCGCGCCGGGCGCCAGGGCGGCTGCCGCAGCGGCACGGGCCTGGTCGGGCTCGACGACGGCGACGACGTCGGCGTTCGAGATCTTGGCGGTGATGCGGCGGACGTGGTCGGCGCCCATCATGCCGGCGCCGACGACGGCGACGCGGAGGTTCTGCGTGGTGGTCATGGTGGTGTTCTCCTGGTGGTTGTTGACGCTGCGTGGACGGCGCGTCAGGAGGCGCGGGCGGCCGAGGTCGAGCCGAAGATGTGCTGGAAGGTGCGCTCGGCGATCGGGCCGGGGGCGTCGACGGCGCAGCCGTACATGTCCTGCTCGACGATGCCGAAGACGTCCGGGTTGATCGCGGCGACGGCCTCGATGATCGGGGCGAGCTCGGGGGTGCCGTGCGGCGGCTCGGTCATGATGCCCTGCGACACGGCGGTCGCGAACGGCACGTCGTTCTTGAGCACGTCGAACAGCAGGTCGGTGTCGACCTGCTTGAGGTGCAGGTAGCCGATGCGCTCCGGGTGGGCGGCGATGAGCTTGAGGTTGTCGCCGCCGTAGTAGGCGAAGTGGCCGGTGTCGAGGCAGAGGTTGGTGTACTCGGGGTTCGTGACCTCGAGGAACCGCACGGTCTCCTTGTAGGTGCCGACGTGGCTGTCCGCGTGCGTGTGGAACTGCTGGTGGACGCCGTACTCCTCGAGCAGCGCCTTGCCGAGCTGATCGTGGCCCTTGCCGAGCCGCTCCCACTGCTCGTCGGTGAGCGTGCGCGCCTCGAGCACCTCTTCGGTGGCGTCCGAGCGCCACAGGTCGGGGATCGTCACCAGGTGCTCGGCGCCGAGCTTCGCTGCCAGACCGGCGACCGCGACGGCCTGGTCCCACGCGCGCTGGAACTGGTCCTCGCCCTTGTGGAACCCGGTGAAGACCGTGCCCGCCGACAGCTTGAGCCCGCGGGACTCGAGCTCGTCGGACAGCTGCGACGGGTCGGTCGGCAGGTACCCGTACGGGCCGAGCTCGATCCACTCGTACCCGGCGGCGGACGCCTCGTCGAGGAAGCGCTGCCACGGCACCTGCTTCGGGTCGTCCGGGAACCAGACGCCCCACGAGTCCGGGGCGGTGCCGATGCGGATCGAGGCGGGCGCCGCGTCGGTGGCGGGGCTGCCGATGGGGGTGGCGGTGTCGGTCATGACGTCGCTGTCGCTTTCTGTCTCGTGAACGGTTCAGCCGAGCAGCGGACGCTGCGTGGCGACCTGCTGCTCGTACTCGGCGCGGGCGGCCTGGGTGCTGGGGAGGGTGGAGGTCTGCGCGACCGGCACGTCCCACCAGCCGTCGCCCTCGGGGGCGTAGACCAGCGGGTCGGAGTTGATGTGCACCAGGGTGGTGTGGTCGTTCGCCTTCGCCTGACGCAGTGCGGCCTTCAGGTCCTCGATGCTGTCCGGGCCGGGCTGCACCTCGATGACGTCGACGCCGTACGAGCGGGCGTTGGCGGCGAGGTCGACGGGCAGGGGCTCGCCGTTCTCGAACGACTCGGTCTCGTCGAGGTACCGGTACTTCGTGCCGAAGCGCTCGGAGCCGACGGTCTCGGACAGGTGGCCGATCGACGCGTACCCGTGGTTCTGGATGAGCACGACGATGATCTTGATGCCCTCGGCCACGGCGGTCACGAGCTCGGTGTGCAGCATGAGGTAGCTGCCGTCACCGACCATCACGATCGCGTCGCGGTCCGGAGCCCCGCGTCGCACCCCGATACCACCGGCGATCTCGTAGCCCATGCACGAGAACGCGTACTCGACGTGGTACCCGAGCTCATCGCGCACCCGCCAGAGCTTGTGCAGGTCGCCGGGCAGCGAGCCCGCGGCCTGGATCACGACGTCGCGCGGGTCGGAGACCGACTGCACGGCGCCGATGATCTCGGGCTGGCCGGGCAGGTCCGCGCCGGACGGCGCGAACGCGCCGTCGACGGCGGCGTCCCACGCCGCCTTCAGCGAGGCGATCTCGGACGCGTAGCCGGGCTCGACGACGTACGCCGTGTCCGACGTGAGCGACTCGGTCAGGGCGACCAGGGCCTCCCGGGCGTCCGCGATCAGCGGCAGCTGCGAACCGTGCTTGTAGGCGTCGAACGCGGCCACGTTGACGTTGACGAACGTGACGTCGGGGTTCTGGAACGCCGTGCGCGACGCCGTGGTGAAGTCGCTGTAGCGGGTGCCGATCCCGATGACGACGTCGGCCTGGGCGGCGATCGCGTTGGCGGCCGCGGTGCCGGTCGCCCCGATGCCGCCGAGGTACTGCGGGTGGTCCCAGACCAGGGATCCGCCGCCGGCCTGCGACGTGCCGACCGGGATGCCGGTGGCCTCGACGAAGGCGCGGAGCTCGTCGGCGGCGTCGGAGTACAGCACCCCGCCGCCGGCCACGATGACGGGACGCCGGCCGGCACGGATCGCGGCCACGGCCCGCTCGAGCGGGCCACGCTCGGGCAGCGGACGGCGGATGTGCCACTCGCGCGGCTGCAGGAACGCGACGGGCACGTCGAACTCCTCGGCCTGGACGTCCTCGGGCAGGGCGATCGTCACCGCACCGGTCTCGGCCGGGTCGGTGAGGACCCGCATCGCGGCGAGGGCGATCGAGAACAGCTGCTCCGGACGCTCCACCCGGTCGAAGTAGCGCGAGAGCGGACGGAAGGCGTCGGTGACCTGCAACGACGTGTCGTGCGGGAGCTCGATCTGCTGGAGCACCGGGTCGGTGGTGCGCGTGGCGAAGGTGTCCGAGGGCAGCAGCAGTGCCGGCAGCCGGTTCGTGGTGGCGAGTGCCGCGGCGGTCAGCATGTTGGCGGCACCCGGGCCCACCGACGCGGTCGACGCGTAGGTCGCGCGGCGGCGGTGCATGCGGGCGAAGCCGACGGCCTCGTGCACCATCGCCTGCTCGTTGCGGGCCTGGTGGTACGGCAGCAGACCGGGCTGCTCGACGTGGAGCTGCTTGATGGCCTGACCGACCCCGGCGACGTTGCCGTGCCCGAAGATGCCGAAGATCCCCGGGATGGTGCGTTCGCGGACGTCGCCGTCGACGGTCCACTGGTTGGCCAGGAACTCGACGAGTGCCTGGCCGACGGTCATCTTCCGCGTGGTGGTGGTCACGCCTGCTTCCTTTCGTAGGGCAGTCGTGGGTCGATCGATTCCGATGCCCACGCCTGCCGGACCCACCCGTGGGCGGGGTCGTCGGTGATGTTCCAGACGCGCTCCGGGTCGGGCCCGGCCATCACGTTCAGGTAGTACATGTCGTAGCCCGGAGCGGCGACCGCCGGACCGTGCCAGCCGTGCGGCACCAGGGCGACGTCGCCGGTCCGGACCTGCCGGAACTCGTCGATGGCACGGTCGTCCGAGGCGTACGTGCGGTGCAGGGCGAACGGGTCGGCGGCCTCGGGGGCGATCGACTCGAGCCCGCGGGACACCGCGGCCTCGTAGTAGTAGATCTCCTCGAGGTTCGATTCCGAACCGGGCACGTTCGTGTCGTGCTTGTGGGGCGGGTACGACGACCAGTTGCCGGCCGGCGTGATCACTTCGCACACGATGAACTTGACGGCGTCGAGCGCGGCCGGTGTGCCGAAGTTGTGCACCTGACGGCTCGACTGCCCGGCGCCGCGGAGTTCCACGGGCACGTCCGGCCGGGCCACGTAGGTGGTCGGCTTGACGGTGTCGGTGGGGGCTTCCGCGACGGCGAACCGGCCGCTGCCGGTGATGGTGGCCGCGGAGCCCGATCCCAGGTACAGGACGTCGGTGGGGCCGTCGAAGACGCTCCCCCGCCCCTGCAGGGTCTGCTCGCCGTCACCGGCGGCGCCCGAGTGGGTCACGTGGAACGACCCGGCGAGCGGCACGACGATGCGCTCGACGGCGTCGGCCGGGAGGCGCAGCTCGCCCCCGTCGGTCAGCGCGCCGGTCCGGAGCCCGGTGTGCGCCCACCCCTCGATGCGACCGTCGACCACGTCGGTCCAGCCCGCCTCGGGCCGGGAGCCCGCCGGGATGAACCACTGGTCGTGCTGGTGCTGTTCGTTCGCCATGCCGCGGGTCAGTTGTTCGACGGGAAGCCGAGGTTGATGCCGCCGTGCGACGGGTCGAGCCAGCGGCTCGTGATCGCCTTCTGGCGGGTGAAGAAGCTCACGCCGTCGGCCCCGTACGCCTTGTGGTCACCGAACAGCGAGTTCTTCCAGCCACCGAACGAGTAGTAGGCGACCGGCACCGGGATCGGGACGTTGATGCCGATCATGCCGACCTGCACGTCGCGCTGGAACCGTCGGGCGGCGCCACCGTCGTTCGTGAAGATGGCGGTGCCGTTGCCGTACGCGCCGGAGTTGATGAGTTCGAGGCCCTCTTCGTAGGTGGCGACGCGGACGACGCTCAGCACCGGACCGAAGATCTCCTCGGTGTAGACGCGGCTGGTCGTGGGCACCTGGTCGATCAGCGTCGGGCCCAGCCAGAAGCCGTTCTCGTCGCCGTCGGGTCGGACGGTGCGGCCGTCCACCACAACCACCGCACCGTCCTGCTCTGCGACCTCGATGTACGAGGCGACCTTGTCACGGTGCTGCTTCGTGACGAGCGGGCCCATGTCGCACCCGCGACGACCGTCGCCGATGCGCAGGGTCGCCGCGCGGTCCTTGATCTTCTGGATGAGCTCGTCGGCCACCGGCTCGACAGCGACGACGACCGAGATCGCCATGCAGCGTTCACCGGCCGAACCGAAGCCGGCGTTGATCGCGTTGTCGGCGACCAGGTCGAGGTCGGCGTCCGGCAGGACGAGCATGTGGTTCTTCGCGCCGCCGAGGGCCTGCACGCGCTTGCCGTGCTTGGTACCGGTCTCGTAGACGTACTGCGCGATGGGCGTGGAGCCGACGAACGAGATCGACTCGACGTCGTCGCTGGTGAGCAGGCCGTCGACGGACAGCTTGTCGCCGTTGAGGACGTTGAAGACGCCGTCGGGCAGCCCGGCCTCCTTGAACTTCTCGGCGAGCCAGATGGCGGCCGACGGGTCCTTCTCGCTCGGCTTCAGCACGACGGTGTTGCCCGCGGCGATCGCGATCGGCAGGAACCAGAGCGGCACCATCGCCGGGAAGTTGAAGGGGCTGATGATGCCCACGACGCCGAGCGGCTGGCGGATCGAGTAGACGTCGATGCCGGTCGAGACCTGGTCGGAGAACTCGCCCTTCATCAGGCTCGGGATGTTGGTGGCGAGCTCCACGACCTCTTGCCCACGGGCGATCTCGCCCATGGCGTCGTCGATGACCTTGCCGTGCTCGCTCGTGATGATCTCGGCCAGCTCGGCCTTGTCGCGGTTCAGGATCTCGCGGAACGAGAACAGGATCGCCTGGCGCTTGGCCAGGGAGAGGTTGCTCCAGCCGGGGAACGCAGCCTTGGCGCTGCCGATGGCCGCCTGGATCTCGGACTCGTCGGCCAGCGCGACCTGCTTGGTCGCGACGCCGAGCGCCGGGTCGTACACGGGGGCGGTGTTGCCCGACGCGGATTCGACGCGCTTGCCGTCGATCCAGTGCCCGACGGTGGTGGTGGTCGTGTCGGTGAGCGTCATGCGTTGCTTCCTTCCGAGATGGACGAGTCCATGGTGGTGGCGCCCGCGAGCCGAGCGGCTGGGTCGTGGGCATCTGTGGAGAACCCGCCCCGGGCCTCCTGGCTGTGGACGAGACCGGCGGCCACGTCCACGGCGGCGGCGACGTCGCCGTCCGAGGGGTAGAGCAGGGTGCGTCCGACGACCAGGCCGCGGACGCCGGGCAGGGCCAGGGCATCAGCCCACTTGGCGTACGTCTCCAGCGGGCGCGAAGCCGGGTCGCCGCCGAGCAGCAGCGTCGGCAGCGTCGTCGCGGCCATCACGCGCTCCATGTCGTCGACGACGGGGATCTTGAGCCAGCTGTAGGCGCTGGACTCGCCGAGTCCCGCCGCGATCGCCATCGAGGTGATCACGGCGTCGGCCGACAGGTCGTTGACGACCCGGCCGTCCCGCCACTCGGACATGAACGGCTCGAGCATGATCGGCAGCTGGAGCGCCGCGGCCTCGCTGACGGCGCGGGCCGTGGCCTCGAGCGTCGGCGCGGTGCCCGAGTCCTCCAGCGCGATGCGCACCAGCAGCTTGGCGAAGTCGAGCCCGGAGTCCTTGATCGCCTGCGCCGAGTACGCCGTGTACCGGTCGTCCATCTCGAACGTGGCACCGCGGAGTCCGCCGCGGTTCATCGACCCGACGACGACCTTGCCGTCGAGGGCGCCGAGCAGCGCGAGGTCCTCCAGGATGTCTGGGGTGCCGAGCACCCCGTCGACTCCCGGCCGGCCGAGGGCCGTGACGAGCCGCTCGAGCAGGTCGTAGCGGTCCGCCATCGCGGACTCGTCGTCGCGAACCGCCAGCGCACCGCGTGCGGGGTGGTCGGCGGCGACGATGAAGAGCTTGCCGTCTTCGGCGAGCAGGGAGCGCTTGCGGCGGGCGTCGAGCGTGGCACGCACCAGGTCCGGCTGGCCGGCACGGATGTCACGGAGGCGCTGGAAGTCAGCGGGGCTGAGCTCAGGCATGGGTCTTCTCCTCGGTGTGCGTCTCACCCGTGTGCGTCGCACCCGTGTGCGTCGTGCCCTCGGCCGGGTTGTCGGTCAGGAACTGTTCGATCTCGTCGCTCGTCGGCATCGCCGTCGAGCACTCGAACCGCGTCGCGACGATCGCGCCGGCGGCGTTGCAGAACGCCAGGATCCGCTCGAGGCTCCAGCCCTGCAGCAGCCCGTGGGTCAGCGCGCCGCCGAAGCCGTCGCCCGAGCCGAGCCCGTTCACGACGTCGATGTGGTGCGGACGGAACTCGACGAACTCGTCGCGGGTCTTCGCCAGCACGCCCTTCGGCCCCTGCTTGACGATCGCGATCTCGACACCGCGGTCGAGCAGGGCGTCGGCGGCGCGGACCGGGTCGGTCTCACCGACCGCGACCTCGCACTCCTCGCGGTTGCCGACGGCGACGGTGGCGTGCTCGAGGGCGATCGCGACCTCGCGCGTCGCGGCCTCGGGGCTCGACCAGAACATCGACCGGTAGTCCAGGTCGAAGACGGTGTGGGTCTTCGTGCTGTTCTGCGCGGCGGACCGGGCTTCGTACGCCACGTGGTGCGCCTGTCGGCTCGGCTCCTCGCTGAGGCCGGTCACCGTGGTCCAGAAGATCTTCGCGCGCTCGATCTCGTGCAGCGGCAGGGACTTCGCCGTGATCATCAGGTCCGGCGCCTTCGGGGCCCGGTAGAAGTAGAGCGGGAAGTCGTCCGGCGGGAAGATCTCGCAGAAGGCGACGGGGGTGTTCAGCCCCTCCACCGTCTCGACGAACGCGTTCGCGACCCCGTACTCGGGCAGCGTGCGGGCGATGTACCGGCCGAAGGGGTCGTTGCCCGTCCGGGTGATGACCGCGGCGTCCGCGCCGTGTCGAGCAGCAGCGATGGCGACGTTCGTGGCGCTGCCGCCGACGGACTTCGAGAAGGTCGAGACGTCCTCGAGTGGGCCGGTCTGCTGCGGGTAGATGTCGACGCTGACGCGTCCCATCGTGATCACGTCGTAGGCGTGGGGAGCTTGGTTCGTCATGCGACGCGGTGGACCTTCCGTGCGGCTTCATCGGCGGACGATCACGACTGTACACCCTGTTTGCCCTAATGTCATGACATGGATTCCGTGGTCCGTCACGTTGGTCCCGTGGCGCTGGTCACGCTGGTTCTGCGGGGCGCGCCGGAGTGCCGGGAGGCGCGGTGTCGGTGGGTTCTGCCAGGGTCGCGACATGCAGATCCTCGCCCTGGTCATCGGTCTCGTGATCGGCATCGCCGTCGGTGCGGTCGTCGCCTGGTCGCTCGCCCGCTCGCGCGCGGGCATCGACGCCGCGTCGTCCCGTGCGACGGCCGAGGCGCTCCGCGGCCAGCTCGAGGCGGCCCGACGCGACGCCGAGGAACGCCTCGACGCCCAGGACACGCAGTACCGCCGCCAGGTCGACTCGCTCGAACGGCGCTCCGCCGAGCTCGAGCACCTGGTGCAGCGCATGCACGGCGTCGACGCGGCACGGAACCAGAACGAGTCCAAGGTGCTCTCCGCGCTCAGCCCCGTGGCGCAGACGCTCGACGTGATGCGCACGAAGATCGCCGAGCTCGAGCAGTCGCGGAGCGAGCAGTACGGCGCGCTGTCGGCGCAGCTCCGGTCGGCCGCCGAGTCGGAAGAGCGCCTGCGCGCCACCGCCGACACCCTGGCCAGCGCCCTGTCGTCGAACAGCACGCGCGGTGTCTGGGGCGAGACGCAGCTGCGCAACGTGGTCGAGGCCGCCGGGCTGCTCGAACGCGTCGACTTCGACGTGCAGTCGTCCGTCACCACCGCCGTCGGCTCCGCCCGACCCGACATGGTCGTACACCTGCCCGGCGGCAAGACCATCGCCGTCGACGCCAAGGTGCCGTTCAGCGCCTACCTGCAGGCCGCCGAGATCCCGGCGACCGCCACCGGTGCCGAGGCAGCCCGACGTCACCAGCTCATCGCCCAGCACGTGAAGGCGCTCCGCGCCCACGTCGACGCCCTTGCCGCACGGGAGTACTGGACCGGCTACGACGCCTCCCCCGAGCTCACCGTCGCCTTCATCCCGTCCGAGTCGCTCATCTCGAGCGCCCTGGCGGCCGACCCCGGCCTGCTCGACCACGCCTTCCGCAAGCGCATCGCACTCGCTTCACCCGTGACCCTGTGGTCCGTGCTCAAGACCGTGGCGTTCTCGTGGCAGCAGGACGTCGTCTCGCAAGAGGCGCACGAGCTCTTCAAGGTGTCCCGCGAGCTCTACGGCCGGCTGTCCACGATGGCCGGGCACGTCGACAAGCTCGGCCGCTCGATCCGCGGTTCGGTCGTCGACTACAACCGCTTCGTCGGGTCCCTCGAACGCCAGGTCCTGCCGAGTGCCCGTCGGCTGTCGCTGCTCGACGAGTCGAAGGTCATCGCCGACCCGTCCTCGATCGAGGACGAGCCGAGGCTGCTCACGGCCCCGGAGCTCGTCGGCGCCGTCGACGAGGACTGAGCTGCTCGCTACGATCGATCGTCATGGGGGAAGCACTGCAGAACCATCCCGGCGACCGCGAGTTCCCGGTCCGTCCACGCTGGCGGCACCGGGCGATGGTCGCCAAGGCGCGGAAGCAGACCGGGCGACGACGGGACCGCGCCGCAGCGTGGATCATCATGGCGACCGCGATCGTCGCGTTCTTCGTCGTGCTCCTGATCTCAATCCTCGCCCCGTACGACGTCCGGCAGCACTTCGGGTACGGCATCCAGGCGGTGTGGCGCTGCTTCCTGATCGCCGTCGTCGTGTGGTTCGTGCTGACCTTCATCACCTCGCTCCGTGACATCGGGCTGCCGGTGCGGGAACAGCGGCGGTACCGGGAGCGCACCGGCGCCCGCGAGCTGCCCGTCCGCCGACTGCAGCAGCTGGCCCTCGCCTCGTTCGGCGACTTCCACGACGGATGGTGGCCGGCGTCGCTCGCCCCGTACGGTTCGCGGGTGGAGCTCGGCGGCGAGTACCTGCAGGACACCACGCAGTCGCCCTTCGTGACCATCCCCCTGCCCCCGCTGACGTTCCTGCGCCGCGAACTCGACGAGACCTACAAGATCGCCAGCGGGCGGGACGCACAGGCCTTCGCCGTCGACCTGCTCGGTCCGAAGAGCGTGTCGTGGCAGTTCCTCGCGTTGAGCCGATCCGCCGAGGGTGAGACCCGCCTCACCCGGCTGTCCTCACTGCTCGGCACCGACCCGTGGGCAGGCTCGAGCCTGCTCGAACGCCGAGCGGACCGCCCGCCGAAGCTGCTCTGGTCGATGGACGTCAAGAACGCGGTCACCGCCGTCCGAGGTGCGTACGCCGCCGGGCTCCTGAGCGAGGACGACGCGTGGTCGTCGATCGACCTGGTCTCCGATGTCGCCTTCACCCTGTTCGACTCGTGGGACGACTACTTCGACAACCTGCGGGCCGCGTACGCCCTGGTCCACGACGAGCTCAAGACGGTGCAGGAGTTCGATGCCGGGCGGCGTGAGCTCTTCGCCTCGAGCTGGCCGGTGACGCGGTTGCCGTGGCCGGGGTCGCCGGGGGCGCTGCTGCCCCGGACCGTCAGCGACCCGCTGTGGGCGGACGAGGACGACGCGTCGGTCTCCTGACCGCGACCGGACCTTCCTCGGGGCGACGGCTCATGCGTCGGAGTACCCGGGGAGCGCGCGGACGGCCTCGGCGTTGCGGTCCCACGCCGCTGCGATCCGCCCGATCGGCCACGCGTCAGACCCGCCGAACAGCCACATGGTCCCCAGCACAACCATGCCCGATGCGAAAAGGTCGAGGTGCCCCGAAACCGGCATGAACTCGTCCATCTCCCGTTCCTCGGCGGACCGGTCGATGTGGTGCCGAAGCGCCTTCCCTTGCATCAACGGCTCTCTCACCGTCCATCCGGCAGTCCGTGCCGCAACCGATGGTGGGTCGGAATCGCGAGCGGCTGCGAATGCCACCGCCGCGTAGGCACCACGCTGCCTCGTCCATTGGGTGTGGGACACACCCTCGTCAGGGACGCGCAGCGCGCGTGCCGCCGTGCTCACACGGGGAGCGTCCCCGTAGACCGCGATCCACACCGATCCCCAGATCAGCGCAGCCCCGCCCGGAACCGTGACGAACGACTTCACCCGAGCCGCCTTCTCGAAGGCGTTCCGGACCTGCTTCGGAACGTCCATCGAAGACGGATCGAGCGCTGTGCGGAGCACTTCGACGTCGATCACCTTGAACCACCTTCGTTCGTGTCGCGACCAGGGGCCTTCGCCGCGATAGCGAACTTCATTGCCTCTTGATCATTCACGCCGTCTGCCTCCGCTCGAGCTTCGCCGCACGATCGAGCACCTTGATCAACGGCTTAGGCGCCAGGAACGCTCGTGCCAGCCCTTGAGCGGTGAAGCCGTCTGCACCGACCAACCTGGCCTTCGCTCCGGCACTCAGCATTGCACTGGCGCCAGCCACCGCGTCGTCCACAGAGACCGGATGTGGGTTCGATCGATTCGGTCGCACGGGGAGAGAACGTCGTACGAGCAGTCGGAGCGGTGTCTCTCCAGCCACGGCAGAGTTGAGCAGAGCCGCATCGGCACGAACTGCTGATTGGATGTCGATGAGGGACCCATGCGTAGCGGCCTCGAACACGACCGATACGCCCGCCTCATCATCCTCGAACACCCGATCCTGCTGCAGCATGGTGATGAGCCCGGCGGGTGCGTCCCCCAAGATTCGGGCATAGCTCAGTGGGGTCGCACCAAGGTCGTTGACATGGCACGGATCAGCGCCGGCGTCGAGCAAGACGGCGACCGGATCAAGTCCGCCGTCGCCTGAGTTCGCCACTGCGAGCTGCAGCGGCGTCGTCCCCCAACGGTCCGGCGAGTCCACCTCCACCCCGAGGTCCAGGAGTGTTCGCATCGCATGCACCGCACCGGTCTGAGCCGCGAAGTGGAGGGGCGTGAGGGCGTCGGCATTGGCGCGTGATGGTGAAGACACTTCGAAGCCTTCCGACGCGGTCCTCGTGATCGCCTGCGGATCGTCCGCGATGATCGCATCCCAGAACGCAGAACTGTCCATCGCTGTGCTCATCGGATGATGCTATCCAGGACTCCACGCCACCCGACTGCAAGCCCAGCTCGTCGGGCCTGCGCTTCTTCCGAGCAGTCTCACGTCTGATGAGATGAGACTGCCGTCGCCCCCTCGCACTCTCGGGAGACTGAGAACACGATCCGTTCGACGGATGACCGTCTCGAGCGCATCGCACAAGCAATGCAGGAGCCCCGCTACTCGCGCGGCTGAGGCAGGCGCGTCATTCCGCCGAGATGTACCGCGCGGGAACGAGCAAGGCCAGGGTCACCCGGCCGTGGCCCTCCGTGAACTCCACGCCCTCCCGGTGCGCGCGAGCTGCATCGATTCGCAACAGGACGGGAGCGGTGGACTTGCGCCGCCCAGCCTGCATAGCCAACTCGCGATCGGTCGTCAGATGCGCGTACTGGCGCCCCATCGGTAAGAGCCCTTCGTGCAGGATCGACTCAGCCGCAGCGGGGGAAGTTGCATGCCAGAGCACCGGCTGCGGAACGATCGACGGCTTCACGATGCGCTCGTCCGTCGAGTGCCCGTACTGAGCACGGATCCGGTCGCTTTCGACGGCGAAGCGCTGCTTGTCGGACTCGGCGACCACGCGGCGCAGATCTTCCAACGATGCCTGAATGCCCGACCGCTCCAAAGCGTCGACAAGATCTGCGAGCGGGACGCTCCCGTCAGCGCCGAGTTCCAGCCCGTACGCACCCGGTTCGTGCCGCAACGCGTGCGACATCGCCTTGCTGATCGACGTGTCCCTACGAGGCATGTCTCAGTCCTCTTCCTGATCCGCGAGCCACGCTGCTCGATGCTCCTCCATCTCCTCCCACCAGACGTCGTAGGACGTCCACTGCCCCCGGTACTCCGTCCCAGGCGAAGCAAACGTATGGATGATCAGCACGGGAGGGTCGCCCGAATGGTCGCCACCGTCAAAGCAGAACACATCGTCAGTGTCCTGGTGCTTTGCGAAGGGTACGAGGGAACGGGCCGGATACTGCTCCCCAACGATGTCAACCCAGTTCTTTGTCTGGTTCTCGTACTCAGACGTCCACATGAAGGGATCGATGTCGGGAAGCGGGTCTTGTGCAAGGGCGCGTTGGAAGCGCTCGGGGTACTGAAATCCCTCGGGCGCAATCAAGCGCGCCTCGACTTGCCGTTCCTCGACGGTTGTTGGTCGATGTTCCCTCACTGTGGTCCTCCGGTGAGCTTCGGGGTCGTGAGACCCATCTGGATTCGCTTTCAACCAATTCGCGCCTTGCGACTTTATCCGACCCTCAGCGCCCCCAGCGTTCTGGGCTCGGCGTGGCCACGCTTCGTGAAGCGTTCAACCTCTTTTGCCGTCAACGATTGATGAGGTTCGTGCACTCGGCCCCTGCACCGGAAAATCAGTGTGAGACTTGGCAGATCGTCGGATCAATTTCAGATTGGCGCTTGATCAGTTCCCGCCTTGCCCTGCTACCCGACCAACGGTCGACGGAATCCCGAGCAATCGCAAAGAGTTCCGGCTAAGAACTCTGCGGGCGCGACCCTCGACCGTCACCTCGTTCTCCTCCGCTCGAGCCGGAACTGGCTTCACCGAGACCGACTGATGACCCGCTGACCCCGTTCCTCTATTTGTGATTCAACCGATGTGTTCGTTTGAAGAGCGAAACAGGCAATGCCGTCTTTTGGTACAACAAAGGGGGGCATTTCCAGCTAGGCTGACCAATGGGTTTTGTGTCTCGTAATACTCTCGGCTGTTGTACAGAACGATCCACCAATCGTCGGTCTCGATCCATCCCCTATCCCAAATAAGGTCTTCGTCAGCGCGCACTCCCTTCGCAAATTCGTCCTGAGCATCCTTCAGAGTTCGCATGCAAAATCACCGTGTCTTGAGTAGGAAGAGTTGATCGAAGTCACCCCTGTCCCGCGGATGGACCGGATGCGCGCAGCGTCTGCCTCCACGATGGCCGCCCGGTACATCTTTGAATCAGCCGCGGCCCCTCCCCGAGGTCCTCGTTCGAAAAGGTAGGCAACTCATCTGTACCGCTGGACGTCGACGAGATCGACTGGGTAGTACGGCGACGACCGCAGCGCCGAATCGTCAAGCCCCCGCGCCACCACGAGCCCCGCGGCTTCCCAAGCCCAGTTCCCAAAGTACGCCTCGAACCGGTCTCCCTGCACTGCCTGCAGAGCCGACGCCCACCAGATGAACGAGATGTTCTTCTGCCACGCTTGCACGTACCTGTTCAACGCAGACACGGCACGATCGGGCGGAGCACTTGCTGCCGTAGCAAGGTTTTGGAACGGTCGCTTGTGCCACACGGCGTCCCGCACCGGATTGATCCCCAGCAGCGTCCCGAGCACTGGATCAGCACCGCCAGCAGCAGCAACAACCCCGATCAACCGATCCATCAACTCCGGAGCGACACCGATGCACCGCGCTACAGACGACAGCCACAACGCGTTGTAGTACGTCGACTTGTTGTCGAACTCCAATGGATCCAATGGGAATCCCGCATCCGTCACCGCCGCGTAGCGGTTCCAGGTCTCCCAGACCGTCACGGCCGACTCGACGTCCGCCGCGAGCTCGAGCACGGGCGCTCCGGCTGAATAGCGCGCTCCCAGCAGGAACAGCACATTCTCCAAGTTCGCCGTGGTCCGCATGATGCCAGCCCTGACGTCATCCGACCGGAAAGTATGGCTGAACGGACGAAACTTCTCGATATCCCGCTCGAGGACTCTGAACGCGTCGTCCCAGTAGGCAGCATTCACTCGGTCATCGCGTGGAGTCATGATGTTCCGCTCTTGCGGAACCGCTTGACTTCGTCCGCGGTCAACGCCTCGTTGTGCTCGTGCGCTCGGGTCCGCACCGGAGTACCAGTTTCGCGCGCCGTCCTGATCCGTGTGTTGTCCATACTCGTGACAGCTCCGTCGGGCATTTCGGCGACATCCACAGGGTGACCGCGCCAACCGCCGTCGCGCATGCTGTTGGTGATGTCGTCGTAGTTGCATGGTTCGCCGGTAGTCCGGTCGATCTTGTTTGCAGGAGACGGACTTCTGCGAGAACCGAACGGCCCCAGGTTCCACGATGGCCGCCCAGTACACCTTTGAATCACTCCCTGTCCCTTCCAGAGGTCCTTCGTTCGAGCGAGAACGCCACCGGCGTCGGGCCGTCTGGTAGGTCATTTCAGATGTGGTCCGGAGGGTCCCGCCTCTTACAGGAGATCGAGCGGCAGGAAGGGCGATTTCATCTCATCGAGGTGCCTGTCGGTCGCTTTCGCGATCGCCGGCAGTTCCAGTGCCCAATACCCGACGAATCCCGCACCGTAGCTGTCGCCCGGGGCGACTGCTTCCAGCGACCCCATCCAATCCATCGGTTTCATCCGCGATGGCCAGTCTGCGAGATACGTCTCGATTGCATGGCTGGCTTCGACTGGCTGCTCGAGCGCCGTGAGCAGGGGCCGCGCGAACCGCGGCGTCGAATGCTTGTTCTGATCCCAGGAGTGCTGAAGTCCGGTCGCAGACGCAAGCGCCGAGAACAGCGGGTCCGCCCCCTGGCGAACCACCGTCTCGAGGACCGTCCGCGCATGAGTCGTCCGGCCACAGCCCATCGTGATGCCGAGAAGCCGCAGCACACTGATGTAGTACTCGTTTCCGTCGCCGAGGCTGGGCGACGGCTTCTGGTCGGAGGACGCTAGGTCGACCCACGTGCAGTACGCATCCGCCACCGATTCAGCGACATCTCCGATGACGTCCAGGCCGACGCCCGCGGAGTACTGCGCGGCCAGGTAGCGGAGGCCCATGTGCCACTCGCCACGAACGGCGCTCAAGCGCTTCGTGGGATCGGTTGCTCGCTGCGCGGCAGCCTTGCGTCCTTCCCAATTGGTCGAGGTCACCTCGATGGCGCTCTGCCAGTATCGCGCATCGAACTCGGCGGCCCGCTGCCGGAGTGCAGTCTTGCGCCGGAAAAGCGGCATCAGGGGATCACCTTTCCACCCGTATCGACCATGAACCGTGTTGATCCTCCATCATGTCCGACGACGACGACACTTCGGGGGAGCTTCCCCTCGTCGAGCAGCTTCTGGACCGCGTCGAAGTGGCGCTCGTCCACGGCTCGTTCCAAACGAGTCAAGGCATCCCGCCCTGCTGGAGAGTCGATCCACTGATCACTCAGCTGACGCCCGCTCAGTTTCGTGTTCTTCAACAGGCTGTTCGGAGCAGCATCATCGTGCTTCGAGAACTTCGCCTCGCCGATCTCGTACTCGCCGGTCTTCTTGTTGAAGTAGACACCGTCGAGCCCGTTGGCACTGGTGCTGCCCTTCGTGTCGATCCGGTCGAAGCCGGAGCGAGCGTAGAGGTCGTGCATCTGCTGCTCTCCGAAGGCAGCCTTCTCGTCCTTGGTCGCGGTCCGTGCCAGGGTCCGCCCGTTCGGGTTGACCCTGACGCCGAGGGGCAGTTCGACCCGACGCCCGAACGGAACGGCAGACTTGGCCTTCCCGATGACCGATCTTCCCGCGGCGAGGACCCGGCCGCCTGCGCGAGAGATCCCACCCATGCCTCTCGCGTACTTGCCCAAACTCGCCAACCGCCCCAGTGCGCCGGCTGCGGGGACGCAGTCGAGCAGGGAGAACGCGAGGTCCCACCCGTCGGCTTCGCCCTTGCTCATCTTGTACAACGTGTCCGCCAACACCACGAGCGCGATCGCCGCGATGATCAACGTCCACGGCCCCGGGATGATCATCGCGATGATCCCACCCACCGCCACGACGACCTTCGCCACCGACACGATGGTCTCCCACGCCTCGGACCCGAAGATCTTGTCCCACGTGGACTGCTTCCCGAGGCCCGCGTCCGCGGCTTCACCGATCTTCGTCGCGGTCCGCTGCTCCGCGTCCTGCCAGTCACCCTTCGCGTCCGCCACGAGCCGCTTCGCCGCATCGATCCGCGACTGCGCCGCCGAGATGTCCCCCTGCGCCGAGCTCACGGACCCCTGCGCGACGGAAGCGTTGTCGGACGCTGCCCGCAACTGTGCCGGCGAGGGAACATCCACCCCGTCCGGCACGTCGGAACCGGCCGGGTACTTGTCGGCGACCTTCGACAGGTCCTTCGACGCGGACTCGTAGTGCGACAACGTCGACTGCGCATCCGCCAACCGGTCCTGCGCCGCGGCGAGGTCCCCGGTGGCGTCCTTCGCATCCGCCAACGCACCATCAGCCCGGTACTGGGTGTCATCGACCGTGTCAGCCCACCCCGACAACGCCGTCGCGGCGAGTTCGTACGAATCGACGAGCTTGGTCAGGTCCGACGGGGTGTCCTCGATCGCGTCGACGAACACATCAGCGGCCTCACCCTCCCAGTCGGTCAGCCACCCGGAGCCCTTCACCGACTTCAGCCGGGTCGAGGCGTCATCGGCCGCGTCGGAGATGCGCTGGTACTCCCGCGCCATCATCCGCAACGTCGACGGATCACCCTTGACCGGATCATCACCCTGATCGACAACGTCCCACCCCGACGGCCGCCCCATCATTCCTCCCCAGGTCCGATCTCTCGCGCCGTTGTCCACAAGCACGCGAGTGTGACCATATCAGGGGGCAGCGACGGGGACGAGTGCCGCCGACCGGGGTCGACCCGTCAGAGGGCCGCGCGGACCGACTCGAGATCCGGGAAACCGCGGAGCCGGTAGCGCGTCGGGCGGACCTCGAGTTCCTCGATCAACCCGGAGGCCAGCTCCCGCAGCCGACCGAACGGCACGGGCTGCGTCTGCCCGTCGAGGGTCACGAGCACGATCGTGTCGACCGCGGCGACGACGGTCTCGACGTCCTCGGTCCACGACGAGTACGAGAAGGCCGGGTCGTCCTCGGCGAGCCGGGCGACCGAGACCGCACCGACGTGGACGTCCTCGCCCCGCCGGTCGAACGACTCCTGCAGGGCGTCCTGCTGCAGGTTCGCGGCGGTCGCCGTCCAGAGCGCGCGGATCGTCCGGAGCTCGCCGTCGAGTGACGGGTGCTCGAACCGGACCCACCCGTCACCGCGCAGCACCATGGGCGGTCCACTCAGGACCTCGCCCTCGTCGTCGGCCAGGATCTGCTGGGCGACACCGGCCGCGACCTGGAGCCCGTCCTCGTCCTGGTCGCCGGTGACGATGAACGTCGTCGGCGCAACCGGGAAGACCACTGCGCTGCCGCGGAACTCGATCCCCTGGAACGCCTGCGGTGCGAGCACGAGCACCACGGCGAGGTCGGGGTCCTGGATGACGATCGTGCCGGGCTGGATCACCGCCACGTCGCCTCCGGCCTGCTCCTGCGCGGCGGCGACGGCTGCACGCAGGACGTCGTCGTCCGCCCAGCCCATCTCGGCGAGCGCCGGCGCGGTGAGGATCGCGCCGTCCTCGTCCGCCAGGATCACGCCGAGGTCGGGCGCCACCGGCACGACGTGCGGCAGCCGGTCGGCCGTGCCGTCCGCCTCCGCGTGCAGCGTGCGGATGCCCGCGGTGTCCAGTCCGACGATCCGTGCCGTTGTCGCAGTCATGCGTCGAGCCTACGCAAGGGCTCGTGCAACGGGGCGCCGCCGGAAGACCGGCGACGCCCCGAAGCGGCGGACGATCGTCCGGCCTAGAACCACTTCTCCGCACGGTGGTCCGCCTGGATGCGGCGGATCGTGTTCGAGCGCGAGCGGAGCACGAGCGAGTCGGTGTGGATGACGCCGCGCGAACGACGGACACCGTCGACCAGGACGCCGTCGGTGACGCCGGTGGCGACGAAGAACGTGTTGTCACCCGTGACCAGGTCGTCCTGGTCGAGGACCTTGTCCAGGTCGTGGCCGGCGGCGATGGCGCGCTCGCGCTCCTCGTCGTCCTTCGGCTGGAGCTTGCCGAGGATCACGCCGCCGAGCGCCTTGATCGCGCACGCCGTGATGATGCCCTCGGGGGTCCCGCCGACACCGACGCACATGTCGATCGTCGAGCCCGGCAGGGCCGCGGCGATGCCACCGGCGACGTCACCGTCGAGCAGCAGTCGCGTGCCGGCACCGGTCGCGCGGATGGCACGGATCAGCTCGTCGTGGCGCGGGCGGTCGAGCACGGCGACGACCATGTCCTCGAGGTCCTTGCCCTTGGCCTTCGCCAGCGCGCGGATGTTGTCACCGATCGGCTTCTCGAGGTCCAGGACACCGCGGCCCTCGGGGCCGGCGGCGATCTTGTCCATGTAGAAGACGGCGGAGGGGTCGTACATCGAGCCACGGTCCGAGACGGCCATGACGGAGATGGCGTTCTGGCGGCCGGCGGCGGTGAGCGAGGTGCCGTCGATCGGGTCGACCGCGATGTCGCAGGCCGGGCCGTGACCGTTGCCGACGTGCTCGCCGTTGTAGAGCATCGGGGCGTTGTCCTTCTCGCCCTCGCCGATGACGACGACACCGTCGAAGTTCACCGTGCCGAGGAACTTGCGCATCGCGTCGACCGCGGCGCCGTCGGCGAGGTTCTTCTCACCACGCCCGACCCACGGCTGCGCACGGATCGCGGCGGCCTCCGTCGCACGCACGAGCTCGAGCGCGAGGTTGCGGTCGGGCTGGAGGAACAGGGAGCCGGTCTCAGTCGTGGGAGTCACGACCCGAGCCTACCGACCGGCGGCCGACCGACGGTCCGGACACCGGGCCCGTGCACGCATGTGCACGCCGGACGTGAGCCGACCGCGTAACCCGGACCGCGCCTCTCCCAACCGGCACGGCCGGTCCGCCGCTGACGCGTCGCACCGGAACCGGCGGTCGGGGCCCAGCCCTTCTGACTACGATCGGCGGGGACATCACTGAAGTCGAAGGAGATCCACGTGCCCATCGCAACGCCGGAACAGTACGCCGAGATGATCGAACGCGCGAAGGCGGGCAAGTTCGCGTACCCCGCGGTCAACGTCTCCTCCTCGCAGACCATCAACGCG
>Ga0308157_10000554_pt1 | contig 117147 bp, 97 predicted proteins | sample PhyBR1_FD_201035 | JGI IMG/M metagenome (GOLD analysis project Ga0308157, IMG submission 201035) | Phyllosphere microbial communities from UC Gill Tract Community Farm, Albany, California, United States - DLSLB.R1 | ecosystem: Host-associated > Plants > Phyllosphere > Unclassified | place... | reverse complement strand
ATGATGTGATAACGTACACCTGGTAAATCTTTAACACGACCACCACGAATTAACACGATTGAGTGCTCTTGTAAGTTGTGACCTTCTCCAGGAATATAGGCATTCACCTCTTTTCCATTGGTTAAACGTACACGGGCAACTTTACGCATTGCTGAGTTTGGTTTTTTAGGGGTAGTAGTATATACACGTGTACATACACCTCTTCGCTGTGGACAGCTGTCCAACGCCGGAGACTTACTCTTGAACTCCAGTGCTACTCTACCTTTTCTAACTAATTGTTGAATGGTTGGCATTTCTTGCTTTTTGTTTTTTCTATTTTATTTAAAAACTCCCCTTAATGGCCAGCCTACAACGAGGCCACATTAAGGGACTGCAAAAGTAGGAACTTAATTTGTGATAATCAAGGGCTTGCGAAAGATTTTTTTCTTTTATCTTTTTGATCCTTAAGGAAAGAGCGGCAAATCAATCTCCTTATGTAAATTTCAGAATCTGCTGAGCGTAAATAACCTAGAATTGAGACTTTTCCAGAAAAAACCATTACCTGCGAATAATGGGACCCAACCAAAAAAATTATGGAAATTCTTTGCGGCTAAAGTCCTCATCCTTGTTAACTCGTTTAGCAATGCGAACAACTATAATACTCTAATTGCATTGGGATTCTCTTTGATCTTCGTTATAGCAAGTCCGCATCTAGTCCGCATCTACTCCGCATTAATTCACTAAAATGCGGAGTAGATGCGGATTTATTACAGTCTTAATATTACCTTAACAGGAAGCAAGCCTTAAGGAAAAAACCGTGTGCTCTTTTTGGTTAGTAGTCCCCTCCACGCTTGATTTTTCATCTTATGGATTGGAACAAGTAAGAGCTTTAAGAAAAAGGATATTTTTTAATAGGCCGCTATCTTTTTGCTTTAATAACTCTTCCTGTAATTAAATGAAATTCGTAAATTTTATACAAACCATCATCTGTTGTTTCGATACTTTCTACTAGACTCGTTTTGCTAAATCCATCTGTCACTAAATCACCAATTTTAATAGCTTGAAGCACTTCATCAGATGTTTCATCATTTATTCTAATCATAGCGGGAATATTTCTGCAAAAATAGTCAAATTTAGATCTATTGCAGAAAGATAAGCAACCATAAGTTTTATGATGGCGCTTTCTTATAACGCTAAGTGTAGATACGAGAATAAACAGATCTTAAGAGACTGTCAAACTGTTTGACGAATTCACTTACCACAAAGACAACTAGTCCTTCATTTTATAAAAACGAACATATATAGAATAATCCATTTTCTTAGAGTCATATATATTTGACAAGGTTAAAAGCATAAGATCAATATGTGTACCCTTATTTTCGAAGCTTGCAGATTGCCCAACCGAAGAATTGGTATCCTCCTTTAAATCTCCATAACAACCCTTTAACTGTTCGTAATAGGTATTATATAACTTTTTAGCATCAGCTTCATTTGCCGGATAAGCTTTGAGTGTATATCTTCCGCGGTTTTCGTCTGTTTGGAAATAACTTCCTGCCTTGCGAAAGGGATGATCACCATAACTAGAGCTAAATCCCATTTTTTCCTCTCCATAATTTTTAAGGTCTTCCAATGCATCTTTTTTATTTAGGGATTTACTGATGTAATTTATCCCATCACATAGACCAATTTGTTGAGCATTAGCAAATTGTGCATAAAAACTAAACAGAAAGAAAATGAAAAAAAAGTGGTAGGTTTTGCTAATTTGTGATTTCATGATTGAAGATTTTTAAGGTTTAAATTTTCGCTAAGCTATTCTCTTAATCCCTTCATCACAATACCTAGAATTAAGTAATTTACGACTGGGAAACTTAGCAATACGTTATAAAGTGCCAAATTGCGAGCTGTCCAACAGATTGCCTATATTTAATTATGATTAGCTTCGAATCCTATAAACAAATTGCTTTATCTTTTCCAGAAACAAGTGAACAACCTCATTTCGATAAAATTTCTTTTCGTATAGGTAAAAAAATATTTGCAACTTATGATGCAAAAAAGAATCTAGCCTGTTTACTATTATCTCCTATAGATCAGTCAGTTTTTTCAGCATTTGATTCAAGTATTATTTTTCCAGTTCCTAATAAGTGGGGGCAAAAGGGTGCGACTTTATTTAATTTAGATAAAGTTAGAGTTGATTTATTTACTGATGCCTTAACAACGGCCTATTGCAAAGTAGCTCCTAAGAAACTTGCTGAAAAATATAAACAATAAAAAAACTCCCTAGTAAATTCATACTAGAGAGTTTATAAACAAAACTTAATTATTGACTATTTTTTAGTCGCTGCTTTTTTAGCTACTTTTTTTGCTTTTTTAACAGCTTTTTTTGCAGATGCAGTATCTGCTTTTTTCTCAACTTTAGCTGGTTTAACAGTTTTTGCTGTTTGTTTAGCTGGTGCAGTTTGTGCGCTTACTGTGTTTACTGTAAATGCTGCTACTAGGGCGATCATTAGAACTTTAATTGCTTTCATTTTTTTATGATTTAGTGATTGTTATAATTATTTAACACTGCTAAATTCTATATCTAAAATGAAGATTTTGTGAAGTTTTTAATTAAGTTCAAAATTTGCTAATTATTTAATTACCCATTTGATACCGGCTAATAAATGCTGTAAAAATAAAGAGTCTGTATAACATTCTTTCGTATGACCAAGTGCAGTATAAAACACTTTTCCACCTTCAAAATTATGGCACCAGCTAATTGGATGATCGTTTTTCATCGTACCACCTTGATATGAAGTTTCATCTACTTTAATTAATACGTTAACTGAAGTATTAAAAGATTTAAAATTATACCATTCATCTTTATGTGGCCAAGGTTGAGGCAAACCTTTTACTATTTTATTTTTAGGTTCAATAATAGTCAATTTTGCATCTTGCACTTTTGGATGGCTATCGAAAAAACCGCCTACCATTTTCCCGTACCATTCCCATTCAAAATTACAATCCGTTGCTGCATGAATGCCAATAAAACCGCCACCATTATTTATGTATTGCTTAAAGGCTGCTTTTTGTTCATCATTAAAAACACTACTCCCTGTAGGACTTAAAAAAACGAGGGCTTTGTATTTTTTCAGATTTTCTGGAGTAAATAATCTGACATCAGTTGTTGTATCTACTGCAAATCTATTCTCTGCACCTAGCTTTTTAATCGCAACAATTCCATCTGCTATCGAAGCATGATGATATCCTTTAGTTAAAGAAAAAATAAGGACGACTGGTTTTTTTGTTGTTTTCTTCTTTTCGATTTTAAAACCAAAACATAGAACGCATAATAAAAACAAGATTATTTTTGATTGGAATTTCATGTTAATTCAGCTAATTAATGGAAGGTATTTAAGTATAGTTTTTCTACTTTCTTTCTAGCCCACTCAGTTTTACGCAAAAATTTAAGGCTCGATTTTAAGGATGGGTCATTTTTGAAACAAGCGATCTTAACTAGATTCCCCAGCTCTTCCCACCCATAATGAAAAAACAACTGCTTAACGATAAACTCTAGCGTTAAACCGTGTAGTGGGTTATTTTTTTGTTCTTGTATTGCCATTAAAACAAAGATAATAGTTTAAGCTGAAAGCAAAAAAGGTGCAAGGTTTAGTTGCCTAACCCTTGCACCTTTTTAAAAATTAAATGTTCCTTATTTAGCTTTGGTTAACACAAAACTTTGACCTTGCGCTCCTAACGTAAGTTCATTTTTAGCTGTATTGAAATCAAATTCTAAATCATTTGCTTCTTGAACAAATTTAGTACCACTTGAAAAAGTTATTGGGAAAGCTGGGTTTGTGCCTATTTGAGCCATTAATTTACCATCAGCTTTAGTAATTACGATTTTAACTGGTATATCTGGAGAAGAGTAAGTACCTAGAAACACATCTAAATTAGCTGGTGGAGTAGTTGAAACAGCTGCAGTTCCTTCAGAAGTCCATTTGTTATTATCTGGATTTCCATCTGGCAATACTTTTTCTGGATCTAATGTTACTTCCGTAATTTCTTCTGTTGTAGGATAACGTACCAACCAAGTTGTATTTTTCATCCAAACATCAACCGGAACTTTAACAATTTCGGTTTTACCACTTTTCGATTTAATTTGTAGTATAATCGGCATTGGCATTTTTTCCAAGTTTTTAACTTGAATAGTATAACCAGTTAACTTTACATCTTTCATTACTGGTTTAACATCTCCTAAACCTTGGTCATTTTTCCAATTGTTTAAGAACCAACTTCTCCAGAACCACGCTAAATCTTCGCCAGCGCCATTCTCCATTGAACGGAAGAAATCAAAAGGAGTTGGATGTTTAAACGCCCAGTTTTTAATGTATTGTCTAAATGCATAATCAAAACGATCTTTACCTAAAATTTGGTTTCTTAAAATATCTAAACCCCATCCCGGTTTACTGTATAAGTTAATACCGATGTTAGCTTCAGCCATTCCATCAGGCATTTGCATAATGTTTTCGTAACGAGGATTACCAATATTAGATTTCCCGATACGGTTCATATCTGCTGGACGCTGTTTGTATTCGCCATTGTTAAAGTTTTGAGAAGAAATACCATTAATGAATGTATTAAAACCTTCATCCATCCAACCGTATTTACGTTCATTTGAACCAACAATCATTGGGAACCAAGAGTGACCAAATTCATGATCAATTACACCCCAAGCACCACCTTTTTTAGCAGTCCAACCGCAAAAAACAATACCAGGATATTCCATACCACCAATATTTGTAGCTACGTTAACTGCCATTGGATATGGGTACTCATACCACATTTTTGAATAATGCTCAATTGTAGATTTAACATATTCAACACCACGACCATAACTATCAACACCATTGCTCTCTACAGGATGTGCAGAAACCGCTAAACCTTTTCTTCCGCTAGGGAAATTGATACGAGCTGCATCTAACACAAATGCCTTTGAAGAAGCCCAAGCTGCATCACGAGCGTTTGTAATTTTAAATTTCCAAGTTAATTTATCTTTTGCAGGACGAGATTTAGGATCTAAAACCTCAGCTTCTGAACGAATATGAACGGTTGCATCACTTAATTTAGCTGCATTCCATCTTTTTAATTGTTCTGCCGTAAATACTTCTTGTGGATTTAATAATTCTCCAGAGCCCATTACAATGTGACTTGCTGGTGCAGTAATTGCATAAGTGATATCACCATACTCGCAATAAAATTCACCACCACCCCAATAAGGTAAGGTATTCCATCCTAGCACATCATCATACACACACATACGTGGAAACCATTGTGCAATTGCAAAAATTTCTCCGTTTTTTGTAGTTAAATGACCTGTTCTATCCGAACCTTCTTTTGGAAGAATGTAAGAATAATCCATTTTAACAGTGATGATATCGCCATTTGCAGCCATTGGCTGATCTAAACGAATTTGCATACGTGTATCTTCTACAATTGAGGTGAATTTAACAGCGGCAGCTTTTTGCGATACACTAATGTTTTGGATTTTGTAACCACCATCAAATTTCTCACCTTGTGCACCATAACGACTACGTGAAGGTGTAATGGCATAACCACGTGAAGTTTCTTTAAATGTATTTTGATCTAATTGCAACCATAAATACGGTAATTTATCTGGACTGTTGTTCTTGTAAGTAAGAGTTACAGTTCCGCTAACCATGTTTTTGGCTTCATCAAGACTAGCAGTAATGTTGTAATCTACTCTGTTTTGCCAGTATTTAGCGCTAGGTGCACCATTTGCCGAGCGAAATTCGTTTCCATTCTGGGTATAGAACAATGGTCCGAATGCATCTGCAGGGACATAGTTTGTTGCGGGTGGAGTTGTTGATTGTTGTGCAAAGCTGGTAAGGCTACACGCACTAATAACCACCGCACATAAAAAGGGTTTAGTTATAAATTTAAGCATGTTAATTGTTTTTTTGTGCTAAAGGTAATTTCTAATTGAATAAATTCAAATATATATTCAATATTGTTACGCCCATAATTTTTATCTAATGAAATTGGATAAAAACTTAGTTAGAAGTTTTAGCCTTAATTAGTGGTGGAAGTTTTCTTTGATCTAAAGGTAATTTTAACCACGCATGATATGATTTTACAATATAATATGAATAATTAAAAGGTCTTTCTGCTTTAACCTGCTCTACAGTTGGACGAAATAAATCTATAAAATTCTTTATATCTGCTCCTTCAAACTTCAATGCGTTTTTAATGGTTTGCTCGTTAAAGTTTTTGCTAATTTCTTCTTGATAGTTCTCTTGCTCTGTTAATTCCTGAATTTTCAATTTCTCCTTACGGAATTTACCATATCCCAAATTAAGGCGCAACCCTCCTTTTTCTTTGGAATAATCTAATTGACGTACTGGAGGTTTGTTATCTGGATTACCTAAATTGCCTAACATTGGAGACATTTTAGTAGCGTTAATATCCACTGCATTTAAATTATTTACTTGTACTCGCAGATATATATTTTTAGGAAAAAGATTAGTTAAATACACTGTATCGGTTTGATAACCTACCATGCCAAAAGAAATTAAATCGCCAATTTTTGCAGGAATTGCAAAATGACCATCTTTATCTGTTAACACTAGTGCTTTGGTGCTGAGGTTTTTTATAGATGCTCCTTCTAAACTTGTTGCTCTATTATCATTGTCAAAAATATTTCCTGTTAAGGTATTATTCTGAGCCCATATTTTAATTGGAGCAATAAGTAATAGTATTAAAATTAACTTTTTAAGCATATTCAAATTTAAAGCTCTTTTAACTTAAGCTTGCCTATTTAACAAAATTTAACAGAATGAATCAATTTATGAACAGGCGATAGACTATTTTAGTTTTTCTTTATACGTATCTTCTACAAATCCAATTAAAATGGCTTTCCCGTTTTGTTCCACAATTGGGCGTTTAATGGCACTTGTATTTTGCATTAAATAAACAATCGCTTTATCTGCCGAATTAATTTCTGACTGCTCTTCTTTACTCAATTTCTTAAAGGTTAATCCGTTTTTGTTGATTACTTTCTCCCAACCAAATGTGTTAAACCATTCTGTTAATTTCTCAGCAGTTATACCTTTCTTTTTAAAATCGTGAAATTCAAAAGCTTGCTGATTTGCTTTTAGCCAATCTTGTGCCTTTTTAACCGTGTTGCAATTTGGGATGCCATATACAATCATTTTGAGTTGTAAATTATAGGCCTAAGTTATAAGTCTGAGAGCATAATCATTAATAATTTGGTTAATTCCTACTAAAACTTACAATTTCATCACATTTTTTTACTGGTTTATCACATTTTTATAATCGATAGATTTGCAGTTCTTAAAATTGCGCTATCAAACTCACAATTATGAAATTAAAAGATTTACAAAAAGCAGAATTTTGGATAGCAACTATTTTATATGCATTTGCCATTGTCGTGCTTATATCTAATACAAGTAATAGACATCACGATTTTGACTACTATTCTTTTAAAGAAGCAAAAGTTTCTTATTCGTATTTTTCAAACTATTTTGTCCCTGGAATTTTTCGAATTTCAATTATATATTTTACTTTTTTATTGCTTAATTTCTGCATCATTCCAGCGCTTATTCAACGAAAGAATGAAATTCTTAATTACTCGTTAATCTTAATTTTTATTGCATTTATTGGTTTGGTTAATGGTGTATGTACAACCTATACAGATGCCTATTTATTGGTTCAATACGATACATTACAACAAGCCTACAATCGCATTTTCTTTAGCAGTTTTAGTTATTCAATCTGGCTAATTATTTTAATATCAGCCTATGCTTGTGCAAAAGCTTTCATCATTTACATGATTGAAAACAAGGATAAAAATACTCAAAGCCAAAATCAAATGAGGTTAGATGTTGGTGTAGGATTAGCATTTTGGTTTGTTGGAATGCTATTGTGGCTAACCACAAGATCGCCATTTGAAATAATTATTGTGTGGACTTTAGTGATCTTCTCAACCATAGGGATCATCGTTTATTCAATCTATTATTTGCTCCCTTATATTTACACTCAAAACAAAAAGTTTAAATCGTTTTTTTGGCAAGTATTTTTTATCAGCATTCTTTTAGCAGTGCCGATGAGTTTCATTTCGATGTTCTTTTTTTACACCAGACCTGAAGGTGTTTTAGTTGTGTTTTTATTCCATTTACCTACACAATTAATTATTAGTGCACCTCTAGCTTGGTATGTGTATAAAAGGCGTTTAGCAAGCAACAACGAATTAACTTCTTTAAGAACTGAGTTAGGAAAATCTGATGCTTCTTTAAGCTTCCTACAATCTCAAATCAATCCGCACTTTTTGTTTAATGCATTAAATACACTTTATGGCACAGCTTTACAGGAAAATGCAGAAAGAACTGGCGAAGGGATTCAAAAATTAGGCGATATGATGCGCTTTATGTTGCATGAAAATGTGCAAGATAAAATTTCGCTAACGCGGGATGTTGATTATCTAGAAAATTACATTTCTCTTCAAAAATTAAGAACATCAAGATCAGCAGATATTGTTATTGAAACACAAATTGATGAGCAATTGAATAATTTACAAATTGCGCCAATGTTGTTAATTCCTTTTGTGGAAAATGCATTTAAACATGGTATCAGTTTACAACAGCCTTCACATATTAAAGTAACCCTGCAAACCAAAGAGAATACGCTTTATTTTGATGTACATAATAGCATTCATATTAAACCTGATAACGATCCTGAAAAACTGAAAAGTGGTATTGGCTTAGCAAATGTGAAACAACGTTTGGCCCTATTATATGCAGGAAGACATGAATTAATTATTCGCGAAAGTGCGAAAGAGTTTTTCATTCATTTAACTATTCAGTTATAAACAAATAATCTTTAAAAGATGAATTCAAAAATTGTTAAATCTGAAAGTATTTGTATTTTAACGATGAAATAAATGCAGAAGATGATTTCAATTGCAATAGATGATGAACCCATAGCTTTAGATATAGTTGCAGCCCATGCTAGCAAAGTACCTTTTATTGATTTGAATGCTCAATTTACTAATGCTTTTGAGGCTATTACCTATTTACAGCAGCATAAAGTTGATTTGATTTTTTTGGATATTAAAATGCCCGACATCAATGGCATTGATTTTTTAAAGGCGCTGAGTAAACCTCCAATGGTAATTTTTACCACAGCTTACAGCGAACACGCTGTGCAAAGTTTTGAACTTGATGCTGTTGATTATTTGTTAAAACCTTTTTCATTATCTAGATTCTTAAAAGCCTGCAACAAAGCAAAAGAACTTTTCGATTTGCGCAACCAAATTCCAGAAAGCAAAGCTAATTTTATTTTTATAAAGGATGGTTATGAGCAGGTAAAAGTGTTTTTATCTGATATTTTATATATTGAAGCATCCGGAAATTATACACAAATCCATTTGGCAAATGATAAATTGTTAAGCTCAAGAATTACCATAAATGAGCTGACAGATCTTTTACCAAGCAAACAATTTATTCGTACACATCGGGCATTTATTATTGCAAAAGATAAAATTAGCAAATATGACCGTTCCCAAGTTTGGATAGGCAAAGAATCGCTTCCAATTGGCACAACTTATCTGCCAAATCTTAAACTTTTTTAATCAAAAAACCAGCTGTTTAAACATTTTATTTTTTCTGAAAGCGAATATCTTTAGTCAACATTTCGCTAAAGTACTATCTTAGTGCTTTAAAATTTGGCCATCCCTCATTCCATTTAAAAAAATGTTTAAACTCTCATTCAAACAACAAGTATTAACTGGCTTTGCGGTTTCGCTAATATTTGTATTTATAGCTGCATTAGTATCTTATTTAAGCATAAAATCCTTTAATGAAAGTTCTAACTGGATTGAGCATACCTATAAAGTTATTAGTACTGCGGAAAAGACAAAGACAGAATTAATTAATGCAGAAACAGGGTTAAGAGGATATATTATCACTCAAAGAGTATCTTATAAAAATCCATATAATAAAAGTATAAATGAGGTTTTAAAGAATGTAGATGCTTTAAAAACACTAGTTAAAGACAATCCTGAACAGTCTTTTAGGGCTGATAGTATCGAATATTATGCAGGGCAAAAAGTTGATGACATGAAAATTATCATGCAAAAAGCAGAAACTATTGACTTTGAAGCTGGTAGAAATCAAATTTTAACTGATCATGGGCAAAAAGCTAAAATTAATTTTTTACGAATAACAGAGACTTTTCTTAATAAAGAATTAGCATTATTACAGCAACGAAAAAAGGAAAATGCAGAAAAAAGTCAACAAACCATTGCTATCGTTTTATCGAGTTCTTTCATCATTTTCGTTTTAATTTTATTTCTTCTTTCTTATATCAGGAGAACTTTTGATCAGCAAAAAGAAACCGAACGACAAATTTTAAGTACAAATACGGAATTAGCACAAGTTTCTGCATTAAATGAACACCACAATTGGCTTTTAACTGGAGCAGCCGAAATTAACGAGGCAATGCAAGGAGAGCAAGAGATAGAGGAACTTTCTTCTAATATCATTTCAAAAATCGGAAACTATATTGATGCTGTAATTGGCGCTTTGTATTTAGTAGATGATAAAAGAAAAATCCTATACCTCACAGGCTCTTATGCTTATCAAAGTAAACACAAAAATCATATTAAATTTGGCGAGGGCTTAGTAGGTCAAACTGTTGTAGAAAAGAAATCAAAGTTTATTAGTGATATTCCAAAAGACTACATCAAAGTAAATTCTGCACTAGGAGATACTCATCCAGCATATATATTTTTAGTACCTATTATTTTTGAGAATAAAACAATCGCAGTAGCGGAACTTGGATTTTTAATAAAACCTCAAGAAAACAAACTTCAACTCATTAGCAATATCGCCGAAAATATTGGGATAGCATTACACAGCGCATTAGCACATTTACAATTAAGAGAATTGTTTGAGCAAACTCAACAACAGGCAGAAGAGTTGGCAAGTCAGCAAGAAGAATTACGGACAACTAATGAAGAGTTGATGTATAAAACAGATGCGCTACAAGCATCTGAAGAAGAACTTAGAGTACAACAAGAAGAGTTACAACAGACGAACGCAGAATTAGAAGAAAAAGCACAATTACTCGAAGAACGCAATATTTTAATTAATGAAGCTAAAGAAGCTATCAGTATTAAAGCTGAGGAATTAGAATTAAGTAGTAAATACAAATCAGAATTTTTAGCCAACATGAGCCATGAGCTCAGAACTCCATTAAATAGTATTTTAATTTTAGCTAGAATTTTAAAGGAAAATAGACCAAATAATTTATCTGAAGAGCAAATAAAATATGCTGGTGTAATTCACAACGCAGGTAATGATCTTTTAAATTTAATTAATGACATTTTAGATTTATCAAAAATAGAATCTGGAAACATTGATTTACACATAGAAAAAATTAAACCTATTGAAATCAAGAATAATCTCGAGTCGTTGTTTACCGAATTGGCAAATCATAAGAAAATAGATTTCAACATCAATTTAAGTACAGATTTACCTACTAATTTCACTTCAGACCAAACTAGACTAGAACAGATTATTAAAAATCTATTATCAAACGCATTTAAGTTTACACCAGAAAAAGGGAAAATTAGTTTAACAATTGGATTAGCTAATTCAAATCAACTTAAAAACGATACTAATTCAAAAAACAACAAAGAAAAGTATTTATCTTTTGCTGTTAGCGACACAGGTATTGGAATTTCTAAAGACAAACAAAAGGTTATTTTTGAAGCATTTCAGCAAGAAGACGGCTCTACAAGTAGGAAATTTGGAGGAACTGGTTTAGGTTTATCCATTAGCAAAGAGTTAGCAAGTTTATTAGGAGGAGAAATTCAGGTAGAAAGCGAACAAGGTGCTGGTAGTACATTCACTTTATTTATTGTTCAAGATTTAGATACTGAAGGTACAGAAGCTATTGATCTGCCCGAAGAAACTCAAAAAAATGCCCATACTATTATATCAGAAATTAATCCTAATCCAATTTTAACCAACAGTAAAACAAACAACTTATTAATTATAGAAGATGATATTGAGTTTGCTGACATTCTAAAAACTTATGCATTAGAGAAAGGATTTAATCCAATTTTAGCACATAGCGGTGATAAAGGATTAGAAATGGCGACTGAATTATTACCAGATGCTATTGTTTTAGATGTAATGTTGCCAATTATGGATGGATGGACTATCCTTAAAAAGTTAAAGTCAAATCCAGCAACTCAACACATCCCTGTCCATATGATGTCTGCAGGTGATGAAAAAGAAACAAAAGCAAAGAAAGAAGGTGCAATTGGCTTTCTTAAAAAACCTATTGAAAAAGAGAAATTAGATCAGGCTTTAGATTTATTAAGCGTCCAACATCAGTACGATTTTAAAAATGTATTGGTGATCGAAGATCAAGTTTTACAAAACAACAATTTAACAGAACAATTAGAAAAAAAAGGTGCAAAAGTAGCACAAGCTTTTACTGGTAAAGATGCTTTGGAGCTCTTAGAAGACCATCATTTCGACTGTATAATTTTAGATCTCAAACTTCCAGATATCAATGGATTTGATCTTTTAGATCAAATTAAGATGAAAGAAGAGCTAAAACACATTCCAGTTATTATCAATACAGCAATGGAATTGGATAGAAATGAAATGGCTCATATTATGCAATATACGGAAGCCATGGTTTTAAAAACAAACAAATCTAACGACAGATTATTAGATGAGGTAAGTTTGTTCATTAACAAATTACAAAGTCCTACGGTTGTATCAAATAGCTCACAAAATAATGCAACAAAAAGACCAGCAGCAACCACATTAGAGAAAGCATTAAAAGAAAAAGTAATCTTAATTACCGATGATGATATGCGTAATATATTTGCGTTATCAAGTGCGTTACAGGCTTACGATATAAAGATAATCATTGCAAATAATGGTATAGAAGCATTAGAAAAATTGGAGGAGCATCCAGAAATTAATTTAGTATTGATGGATATCATGATGCCAGAAATGGATGGATATGAGGCTATGCGTAAAATTAGAGAGCAAAAGAAACTCGCGAACCTTCCTATTATCGCATTAACTGCAAAAGCAATGAAATACGATCGTGAAAAATGTATCGAAGCAGGAGCAAATGATTACGTTTCTAAACCTGTTGATGTAGATAAACTGTTATCCATGCTTCGCGTTTGGTTAAGTTAAAAGTAAATGAAAAATATACCTAAGAAAAGCGCAGAAAGTATTTCTGATGAAGAATTACAGGCACTAATTTTTCTGATTAAAAAAGTATATGGCTTTGATTTTAGCAATTATACGATGGCTTCTCTTAAAAGACGCGTCAATCGTATTATGGACTTGCAAAAATTGGATTACTTCAACTTAAGCAATCAACTTATAAATGATACTAGTTATTTCGATTTTTTCTTGACAGAGGTTACCGTAAACGTTACCGAAATGTTTAGAGATCCTCCATTTTTCAAATCAATAAAAGAAAAAGTTTTCCCTTATTTAAAATCATATCAGCATATTAAAATTTGGAGCGCTGGGTGTTCTACAGGAGAAGAAATCTATTCTTTATCCATTTTACTTCTTGAAGAAAAATTATACGATCGGAGCTTTTTATACGGAACGGATATTAATCAGGATGTTTTGATGAAAGCAAAGGAAGGAATATATGACCTAAAAAAAATGAAAAGTTATTCAGAAAATTATATTCAAATTGGATCAGGGAACTCTTTAGCAAATTATTATACAGCCAAATATGATGCTGCTTCAATGAGTAGAAAGCTTAAAAAGAATATCTTCTTTTCTATGCACAACTTAGTTTCTGATGGGCCATTTAATGAATTTCAACTAATTTGTTGTCGAAATGTATTGATCTATTTTAACACCGAACTGCAATCGAATGTGATACGGTTATTTTATAATAGTTTAGCAAATTTTGGGTTTTTATGCCTTGGCACAAAAGAAAGCATTAGAGATAATGAACTGCTGAAAAAATTTAAAATAATTGATAAAAAGAATAATATCTACCAAAAAATTAATTAAAATCAATTTAAAATGAATAAAGTCAATCTTTTAATTGTTGATGATAAACCTGAAAATATTATTGCACTAGAAGCAGTTTTAGATCAACAAGATATTAATATCATATCCACAACTTCGCCTAATGAAGCGTTAAGAATTTGCTGGGAAAAAGATATTGCACTTGCGCTTGTAGATGTACAAATGCCAGGCATGAATGGTTTTGAATTGGTAGAAATATTAAAAAGTAATGCAAAAACTCAAGATATCATGGTAATTTTCGTAACTGCCATATCTCTTGAAGTTAAATATGCACTTAAAGGTTTAAATGCTGGAGCAATTGACTACTTATATAAGCCACTTGATCCTTATGTTACTTCTGCTAAAGTAGATTCGTTCATTCAACTTATTCGTAATCAACGAGAAATAAAAGATAAAAACCTACAGCTAGAAAAGTTTCAAAAAGAGCTAATTAAAGCTAAAAACGAAGCAGAATTAGGCAAAAAAGCTAAAGAAAATTTCATGGCAAACATGAGCCACGAAATTCGGACGCCTATAAATGGAATTATTGGCTTAATTAACCTCTTGAAAAAAAGCGAATTAAATAGTGATCAAAAAGAAATGTTAAGCCTTTTAGAAGTGTCATCAGAATCATTACTTGGAGTAATTAACGACATTTTGGACATTTCTAAAATTGAAGCCGGTAAATTCAGAATTAATTATGCTGAAACAAATATCAGACTTATTTTAACTCAAGCTACAAACCTATTAGACATTAGAGCAAAAGAAAAAAAGCTAGACTTAAAATTAGAAATAGCTGATGATTTACCTGAAATCATTATTGCCGATTCACTGCGTTTGAATCAAATTTTCATGAATTTACTAAGCAACGCAGTCAAATTTACCCAAAAGGGAGAAATTAAACTTAAAGCAGAAGTTTTAGGTAAAAAGACCAATACTGTACAAATTCGCTTTTCTGTTATCGATTCTGGTATAGGTATTTCACCAGCAGATCAGGCAAAAATATTTGATAAATTCGAACAAATCGAAGATCATACCATTGCCCAACACGGAGGAACTGGATTAGGTCTATCTATTGTGAAAAAGCTAGTTGAATTAAAGGGGGGTACGCTTGAATTAACCAGCAAAGAGGGCGAAGGAAGTACCTTTAGTTTTACGAAATGGTATGAATTTATAGCTGATGATAAAGCAAAACAAAATACCGAAAAAACAAATGACACGGAAGTTTTATCATCCTTAAAAGGATTAAAAGTGTTAGTTGCGGAAGATAATGTGATTAATAAATTCGTATTATTAAAGGTATTAGATGGATGGGAAGTAACTTCTGACGTTGTGGTTAATGGCTTAGATGTTTTAGAAACGCTTAAAACAAATGATTATGATGTAATTTTAATGGACACTTATATGCCAGGAATGAATGGTTTAGAAGCAACAGAAAAAATTAGAGCTGGTTACATTCCTGGTAAAGAAAATATACCAATTATTACTTTTACAGCTGGTGTACTTGAAACTGACAAAGAGACTTCTGTAAAAGCTGGGGCAAATGATATTTTAAGTAAGCCTTTCAAACCGGCTGTTTTATATCAAAAAATTAAAATTTACTTAAAATAAAGCTATTTATTAAACAAGGTCATGGTTTGGGCAGGGCCAATGGTTACAAAACTTTTAATCATGGTTACACCCCTATTTATAAGAGTTGGCAATTCTTTTTGTTCATCTTTATCGAATAAGCCCAATACATAATCAGCTTGCTGACCTTTTCTAAAATTATCGCTAATTCCAAAACGCAAGCGGGCATAATTTTGTCCGCCACATACTTCTTCAATACTTTTTAAGCCATTATGTCCAGCGCTACTACCTTGTAATTTCATTCGCAATTTCCCTAAAGGCAAAGCCAAATCATCCACCAAAACCAACACATTCTCTGGTGCAATTTTCAAGTCTTTCATCCAATAGTTAACCGCTTTACCACTTAAATTCATAAATGTGGTAGGCTTTATCACATGCAATTTTTTGCCTTTAAAACTTACTTCAGCATAATAGGCCAATCGCAAAAGCTCAAAACTTCCGTTCAAATCTTTTACTAATTCATCAGCAATATTAAAACCAATATTATGTCGAGTGTTAGCATATTCAGGACCAATATTTCCTAAGCCAACAATAAGGTATTTCATTCTGTAAAGATAAAAAGAAGTTTGTAGTTTCTGTTAACCGTTTTCTATTCTGAAATTATCATTTTAAACAAAAAAGCGATCCAAGATTTCTCTTGCATCGCTTTTTTTGATAACTACTAGCTAAATTATTTACCTTTAGCTGCTTCAGTTTCTGCTTGTTTTAATGCTCTAGACATACCAACAGAAACAATTGTATCTTCAGGAGTGTTAGTTACAACATAATCACCTTTTTGCAAATCACGAACGCGGAATAAGTTTCCAACTTCCATTTTAGCAATACTTACTTCAACTACTTGAGGCATGTTTTTAGGCAATGATTTAACACGTAATTTACGTAGTTTTTGAACTAATTTACCACCCATTTTAACACCTGGAGAAGTTCCAGTTAATTTAACAGGGATTTCCATTACAATTTCTTTATCATCAAATAATTGAAGAAAATCTACGTGTAATAATAAATCTGTTAATGGATGAAATTGAGCTTCTTTAATGATAGCTTTAGTTTTAGTACCACCAATAGTGATTTCTAAAAAGTTAGCTTCTGGAGTGTAAATAGCTTCGTTTAAATCGGTACTTAATACAGCAAAGTGCACTTGCTCTTTACCACCATACAATACTGCAGGAACTTTACCTTCATAGCGAAGCTCTTTAGCATCGCGTTTCCCTACGTTCTCTCTTGGAGAACCGCTAATTGCGATTGTTTTCATTTTATATTTATTTATTGTTAAAATTCTCAATTAAACCTTAAACAGGTCACTTATCGAGCCATGCTCATTTACATTTGCAATAGCTTTTGCAAATAATTTAGCAGTACTCAACACCTTAATTTTAGCACTCTCTTGTTTTAACGGAATAGTATCAGTTACGATTAATTCTTCTAACATTGAGTTTTCTATTGTTTCATACGCCTTACCAGATAAAACGGCATGCGTACAAACTGCTCTTACACTATTTGCTCCGTTTTCCATAATTAAAGCAGCTGCTTTAGCTAAGGTTCCTGCGGTATCACAAATATCATCCATCAACACAATATCTTGTCCAGTTACATCTCCAATAATCGACATTGATTCGATTTCATTGGCTCGTAAACGACGTTTATCACAAATTACAACCTCTGCATTAAAAAACTTTGCAAAAGTACGAGCTCTGTAAGATCCTCCCATATCTGGCGAAGCAATTGTTAAGTTTTTTAAGCCTAAGCTTTTAATATAAGGAACAAAAATAACCGATCCATCTAAGTGATCTACCGGAATATCAAAGAAACCTTGTATCTGTGCTGCATGCAAATCCATTGTCATAATACGATGAATACCTGCAGACTTTAATAAATTAGCAACCAACTTTGCCCCAATCGCCACACGTGGCTTATCTTTTCTATCTTGTCTAGCTAAACCATAATAAGGTACAACTGCCGTGATGTAATGAGCTGATGCTCTTTTAGCGGCATCAACCATTAGCAACAGTTCCATTAAATTATCGCTCGGCTGATAGGTAGATTGTACTAAGAAAACATCACATCCCCTAATTGATTCATCAAAAGAAGGTTGAAACTCACCATCGCTAAACCGACTTAAAGTTACATCTCCTAGTGGTTTGCCGTAAGCTTCGGCAATTTTTTTTGCTAAATCTTTTGTACCGCTTCCGGCAAAAATTTTAACTGGGTTAAATTGCAATGGCATGATTTCGCGGGTATCAATGCTGGTTAAAAAAAATCGGATTGCGGTTTTATTCACAATCCGAAAAAAATTTGTTGTCCGACCTGGATTCGAACCAAGACAAACGGTACCAAAAACCGTTGTACTACCCTTATACTATCGGACAATCATTTCCCATATCGTTGTTCTGAAATGGAATGCAAATTTACGCTTATTTTTTATAGCTGCAAGCCCCAAATCAAAAAATTTTCAAATATTTTCAAAAGCTTATTTGATACGTTAAAAAAGGGTTAATTTTTGTTAAAAGACCTTAACTATTTGTATTTATATCAATCTATTTCTTTATTTTCGGCAGCATTTTTATGTATTAAGGCATTTATTTTTATCCATTTATACAATGAACTATTCAAAAATAAACAACATAGTCGGCTGGATTTGTTTCTTTATAGCCACTTTAACCTACATTTTAACTTTAGAACCATCAGTAAGTTTTTGGGATTGTGGAGAGTTCATTGCTTCGGCGTTAAAAATGCAGGTAGTGCATCAACCCGGTGCGCCTTTATTCTTAATGATTCAACGCTTCTTTTCTATTTTCGCCATGGGAGATGTAACTAAAGTAGCTTATTTTATGAATTTAGGTTCGGCAATTGCCAGTGGAGCTACTATTTTATTCCTGTTTTGGACAATTACAGCTCTTGCAAAAAAAGTTTTAATAAAAGCTAATGAAGAAATTAGCACAGGCAATTTAATTAGCATAATGGGTGCTGGAGCTGTTGGTGCATTGGCTTATACTTTTTCCGATAGTTTTTGGTTCTCTGCAGTAGAATCAGAAGTTTATGCACTTTCATCATTATTTACAGCTATTGTTTTTTGGGCTATTTTAAAATGGGAAGCCATTGCAGATGAACCAAGAGCAGACAAGTGGTTGCTTTTCATTGCCTATATCATGGGGCTTTCTATTGGTATTCACTTGCTAAATTTACTTACTATACCTGCTATTGCTTTTGTATATTATTTCAAAAAAACAGCCAAACCAACAACTGCCGGCATCCTTAAAACTTTTGGAATTGGAGTAGTAATATTAGCTATCATACAATATGGTATCATCCAATATTTAGTTTCAGCTGGCGCTTATTTTGATCTTTTCTTTGTAAACACTTTGGGTTTAGGTTTTGGTACTGGAGTACTTTTCTTTGCTCTTTTATTAATTGGAGGTTTAGTTTGGGGTATTCGTTATTCTATTAAGCATCAGAAAAAGATTTTAAATCTAGCTTTATTATCAACTGCTTTAGTAATTTTTGGTTATGGTTCTTTTGCTATGATTGTAATTAGAGCACAGGCAAAACCTAATTTAAATAATAGTGATCCTGATAATGCATTCTCGTTTTTAAGTTACTTAAACCGTGAACAATATGGAGATAGACCATTATTAGTTGGCCCGAATTACAATTCAATTCCTAAATATAATGATGATGGAAGTAACCCTATTAATATCCCAGGCGGAAAAATTTATAGAAAGGGTGCAACTAAATATGAAGTAGCAGGTATAAAATCTGATCATATTTATGGAGAAAACGAAAATTTCCCTGATAGTATTAAACGCTTACAGCACGAAGTTTTGTTCCCAAGAATGTACAGTGATGACGAAAGACATGTGAAATATTATCAAGATATGATGGGTTTTGACCAAACTCATTTTCCAACCTTTTTTGATAACGTTGGCTTTTTTGCCCGTTACCAAGTTGGACTAATGTATATGCGTTATTTCATGTGGAATTTTGTGGGTCGTCAAAATGAAATACAAGGTCAAGGAAGCTTATATGAGGGTAGATCTTTAAGTGGAATTAAACCTATTGACGCTTTAAATCTAGGGGATCAAACTAATTTACCTCCTTCTATTAAAGAAAGTACTGCTTACAACCGCTTTTTCTTTTTACCGCTAATTTTAGGTTTATTAGGTGCAATTTGGCATTTTAAACGTAAACCAGAGGACGGTGGAATTATTGGTTTATTATTTTTCTGTACTGGTTTAGCTATTGTTTTATACCTCAACCAAAAACCAATGGAGCCTAGAGAGAGGGATTATGCTTATGTAGGTTCATTTTATGCCTTTGCCATTTGGATAGGACTTGGAGTTTTAGCGATAAAGGAATGGGTGTTTAAGAAATTAAGTGCAAAAAATGCTGCAATGGGCGCTACTGCAATTGCTTTACTTTGTGCTCCAGTTTTGATGGCTAGCCAAGGCTGGGATGACCATAATCGTTCTACAAAAATGGTTGCACATGATATTGCTGTAAGTTATATGGAATCTTGCGCACCAAACGCCATTTTATTTACTTATGGAGATAATGATACGTATCCATTATGGTATATTCAAGAAGTGGAAGGTGTTCGTCCGGATATTCGTTTGGTGAATTTAAGTTTGTTTGATACAGATTGGTACATTAACGGAATGAGAAGGAAAGTACATGAATCAGAGCCACTGCCTATTACGATGAAACCATCGCAATATGTTTCTGGTGTAAGAGATGTAATGTATTATAAAGAGTTCCAAATTCAAGGTTCTGTAGAATTGAAACAACTTGTAGATCTTTTATTATCAGATAATCCAGAGGATAAAGTTCCATTGGTAGATGGTAGTAAAACCAATTTTATTCCGACTAAAAATTGGAAATTAACGGTAAATCCACAAGATGTGATTAGCTCGGGTACTTTACCTGCTTCGGCAATGGGTAATATCACTCCTGTAATGGAATGGAAATTTAACAAAGGCATTGTTACTAAAGGCACATTAGCAATGATGGATATTTTGGCGCACAACAACTGGAAAAGACCTGTTTATTTCTGTAGCACTGTTCCATCTGAGCAATTTAATGGTTTAGATAATTATTTATATAGTGAAGGTTTAACATTGCGTTTATTGCCTCTGAAACAAGATAGTATTGCTAATACTGGAGAGCAGCCTATTAATTTAGAACCGATGTATTCACACATCATGAATAAATTTAAATGGGGAAATATTAAAAATGCATCTTATTTAGATGAACAATCATCTGATGATGTTTCTATTTTTAATAATATGTTTAACAGTTTAATTACTGGTTTGATTAAAGCTGGTAGACTCGAAGATGCTAAAAAGGTAGTTCGCAGATATAATGAGGTAATGCCTACCAAAATTTATAGTCTTCGTACTATGATGGGCGTACCAACCATGGCTCAAAACTTATACATTTTAGGCGAAACTGAAAAGGCTAACAATTTGCTTAAAAAATCGGCTGATTATATACAAAAAGAGATTTCTTATTTAGCAGATGTTTCGAAAAGCAAAAACCAATTGGTTGGCGGTCAGAATTTACAAATTGGATTAATGTACGGTTTAGAGCCAATGGTTAAGATAGCTGCTCAATATAAGCAACAAAAACTTGCAGATCAATTAAACAAACAGTACGACGAATTGTATAATAGATTTAGTCAATTCTTTGGTCCTGCACCGCAGCAATAAATTATATGATTAAATCAGCATGATCCTGATTCACAAAAAGCCATCAAATTTTAAAGTTTGATGGCTTTTTTATGTTGTTATTAATTTTGAAGCAGTTGATAGTTCAAGCGTAGCAGTTGACAGTTCGAGCTTAACAGTTGATAGTTCGAGCATAGCAGTTGCCAGTTCTAGTGTAGCAGTTGTCATTTCTAGTGTAGCAGTTGTCATTCTTATCTTAATCTAGATGAAATTGCCACACTGGTGAAAAGATTCTCGTCAAGGATAAGTATTAAAACTAAAAAGCCATCACGTTTTACATGATGGCTTTTTCTTTATTGATAGAATAGAATTAGTTTTCGACTACTACACCCATTGCACAGAATTTGTCAATTCTAGTTGCAATTAGTTTATCGGCGTTTACATTTTTCAATTCCTTTAAGTCTTTTACGATTTGTCCTTTAAGAGTTTGAGCCATTAGTTCAGGATTTTGATGCGCACCACCCAATGGTTCTTTCACAATACCATCAATTAAATGGTTTTTGTACATATCATCTGATGTTAGTTTTAAGCACTCTGCTGCTTTTTCTTTAAAATCCCAGCTTCTCCATAAAATAGAAGAACAAGATTCTGGTGAAATAACTGAATACCACGTATGTTCTAACATGTACACTTTATCGCCAATACCAATTCCTAAAGCTCCGCCTGATGCACCCTCTCCTACTACAAAACATAAGATTGGCACTCTTAACACAGACATTTCTAATAAATTACGTGCAATTGCTTCTCCTTGTCCACGTTCTTCTGCTTCTAAACCTGGATAGGCTCCCATTGTATCTATAAAAGAAATTACTGGTTTATTGAATTTTTCCGCTAATCGCATTAAGCGTAAGGCTTTTCTATAGCCCTCTGGATTTGCCATTCCAAAATTACGGTACTGACGTTCTTTGGTATTTTTTCCTTTTTGGTGACCAATAATCATCACGGTTTGACCATCAATAGTCGCAAAACCACCTATAATCGCCTTATCATCCTTTACGGTTCTATCGCCATGCATTTCGATGAAATCATCGCATATCATGGAAATATAATCTAAGGTTTGTGGTCTTTCTGCATGGCGAGACATTTGAACTTTTTGCCATCCAGTTAAGTTAGTATACAATTTCTTACTGGTGGTAGCTACTTTTTCGTCAAGCTCTGCTAAAGTTGCAGACATATCTACTTTAGTTTTATCGGCAACTTGCTTTACCTTTTCAATTTGCTGCATTAAATCAGCTAAAGGTTTTTCGAAATCGAATGATGTTTTGATCTGTTCCATAAGCGGGTTACAAAAATAAGTAATTATCCCGAAACATAATGCAATAAAATTTCTCTAAAGAATGTGGACTTAAGGGTTTTGCATTATTTAGCCATAGATTAACAGATTATCGTTGAAAGAAATATGTTAATCTATGGCTATTATTTATATTTTATTAAAACTTAGCAGGAACTCCTGGTTTTGGCAGCGCTTTTTCAATAAACTCTCTGATATGATCGTTCCCCATTTTTAAATCTGGTTTGCGTAAATACATCATGTGTCCACTTTCATAGCCTTCCCAACTCATTCTATCTTTTAATTTACCACTTGGATCCATTTGCCACATGTTATATTTAGCATTGAAATAATCGCAAGCACCATCAAAATATCCAGACTGAACAAGTACATGTAGATATGGGTTTTGAGCCATTGCAGATCGTAAATTTTCTCCAGTACGATCGCCAGTGTTATCCCATGGGTAAACTGAACCAAACATGTTGTATTTTAAATCGGTTTTATAATTGAGCTCATTGCGGATATACATATTTATAGCTGGTGTAAACGAATGCAACCATGATGTTAATTCTGCATTATAATCTGGTCCATCACCAGCATCGGCTCTATCTATTCCTTTATATCTCGAATCTAAACGCCCAACTGTAAATCCTTGATCGCGTAACAGTTCTTTCCAGAATAAATTGGTCGATACATCTAAATTATTTTGCATAATTACTTTTTCAGATATCCCTGAAAATCTGGCCATTTTTGCAGCAATCTTTTGTTTATCTGCTTGTGGTAAAAAACCACCTTTAGTAATTGCGGGAATAAGTTCATTAACGGTAAAGCTTTCAACTTCTGGCAACATATCCGTTAATTTTTTGCTTTGTAAATCGGTAGGTAATTTTTTGTGGTACCATGCCGTTGCCGCAAAATATGGCAAACGTAACGCTGCATCTAACACCGTTCCTCTTTCCATACCCAATTCTGTTGGCGATACCAAAATAACACCATTTAGATACATCCATTGGTTACTTTGCAATTCTAAAGCTAAGCCAGAAACTCGTGTTGTTCCGTAACTTTCTCCAATTAAAAACTTCGGCGATGCCCAACGATTATTACGAGTTACAAATGTATTTAACCATTCCGCCAAATATTTAATATCAGCTCTTACACCAAAAAATTTAGTGCCTGGAACATCTTTACTTGTTGCACGAGAATAACCCGTATTTACAGGATCTATGTAAACGATATCTGCAACATCTAAAATAGATGAACTATTGTCTTTGTAACCATAAGGCTGAATTGGATACCCTTCATCATCTATATTTAAAAGAACTGGCCCAGTATAGGCGATGTGCATCCAAACTGATGCAGAACCTGGCCCACCATTAAATGAAATAACTAAAGGTCTGCTTTCCCTATTTTGAACATCTGAACGTTCATAATAGGTATAAAATAAGCCAGCAATTGGTTTTCCATCTTCATCCCAAACTGGCAAAGTACCTGTTGTAGCTTTGTAAGGAACGGCTTTTCCTCTAATAGTTACCGTATGATTGGTTACTACCGAGCTTTCAGGAACAATTGTTCTTGAAGCAATATTTGTGTTAATTTTTGGTTCTTCTTTAACAGGGGTTGTTGCTGCAGGAGTTCCACCTTGAGTTGGTCTTGCACCTTGAGGACGTTGTTGAGCTTGAGCAAAACTTACAAAACTTAATGCAATAAGTGTTGAGGTAAAAAATTTCTTCATTTGAGTTTTTAGTTTGGTTGCTATAAATATCAAAAATTGAAACCCATATTTAGCATCGAACACGAAATTGTTACCGATGTATAGCCGTAGATGCGCAGATTAAAAATTTATAGCCACAGATTAACAGATTTTAATAGTCCTAACTTATAGATAAAGAATTATCATTATTGTTTTAATCTGCGCATCTGCGGCAAAAACCAAAATTACTCTTTCAAAATTGGCGCTAACACTTTTGCTTTACCATCAATTTTTTGTGTATAAGTTAAGCCTAATATTTTCGCAATTAGCGGGTAAACATTTACGTTTTCGAATGCAGGGATTTTTAAATTTTGCTTAAAATTTGGTCCCCAAGCATAAAAAATTGCATGCATATCGGTTAGCGCTGGATCGAAACCATGCTGACCAAAATCAGGTTTTACACCATTAATATTAAATACTTTTGGCAAATGAGGGATTAATACTATATCTCCAACTCTGTTGTAAGTATCTTCTTTTTTATTGTAATGCCATGTTTTTGGGATATTCTTGCTCAAATAAACATCGTAGTCTTGAGCCTCGGCTTTTAATGCTGTATAGGTTGGTTTAATAAATGCTTTATCATTTGCATATACATGTAATAGCGCATTGCCAGGTGTAACTTTAAAATGTGTTAAATCTATCACTTTAGGCAGGGGAATTGTGTTTACATTATCAATTGCCGACATACCATGATCTGATAAAAGAATAAAATTAACTGCTAAACCTGTTGATTTAGCGGCATCAACTAGCTTACCGACCGCATCATCTACTAGTTGTACAGCTTTTCTTGTTTCTTCCGATTCTGGTTTATATTTATGCGCTGCTTGGTCTACTTGAGGGAAATATAAAGCTATAAAGTGTGGTCTTTTTTCTTCAGGTAACTGCAGCCAATCTTTCACAACAGCTACTCGCTTATCTATTGGGATAATTTCGCTGTAATTGTACAAATAAGTTGGTTTTATTCCATCCATAGAAATTTCTGAACCTGGCCAATAAAAGATAGCACTTAACATTTTTTGCTGTTCTGCTATTACCCAAAGTGGTTTTCCGCCATACCAAGAGCTATCGGCAGCCATGATTTTATCAGATTTCTTGTAAATAACGTCTCTCTTTTTATCGTAAAAAATGTTATCTACCACCCCATGATGCGCAGGATACAATCCAGTTACAATTCCGTAATGATTTGGAAATGTTAGTGAAGGAAAAGAAGGTTTTAAATATTCTGCTTGTACCCCGCTTTCTCTTAGTTTAATTAAGTTTTTGGCGTTGTATTTATCGGCTAAATCCCACCTAAATGCATCTATAGAAATTAGAATAACGTACGGTTTTTTCTGTTGTTCAATACTATTTACTCTATTAGGAACTACCTTTTGAGTAGTGTCTTGTGCATTCGCTGATATATCTAATAATGAAAATAATAGAACTACAAATACTAACTTCTTAATGAGCATTCTTAAATTAATTTAAAGCTTGTTTACTATAAATATGGTATTCTCCAGGAGCTAAAGTTGCGCCATATGTAGTGCTTGCTAAATTAATAGTTGCACCACCGGTTGCATCAATCCAAGATCCAGTTGTTCCAAAATCAATATTTGCGGCTTGATTAGTTACATCGAAATTACCTACAACAACCACTGTATTTGTGCCGTTAGTTAATTTAATATATTTAAGTCCACCGTTAACACTGTATGTATATGTTGGGCTCGTAAAAATAGTATTATTCTTTTTCAGTTTGATGAATTTACTATAAGCATCGTATAAAGCTTTCCTACGACTATCCGCAAAATAATCCCATTTAATTGGTTTATCACCTGTTCGACCATTAAAATCTATACTTACATCATATCCAAGTTCGCCAAATTGCCAAATCATTTTCGGACCAGGAACTGCAAATAAAAATGCCGCGGCCATTTCTTCACGTTTTAAAGCTGTGGTTAAATCTTTAACAGAATATCCGGCAACAACATTTCCATAGGTGATATTTTTAAAGTTCAATCGTTCTTCATCATGGCTTTCTATGTAATCAACCAAATTTTCAGATTTACTAAAGCCATGCTTCGTATAAAATGCCCAAGAAAAGTCTGAAGTTCCTATCCAGCCCATTGTAGCTTCGTTCATATTGTAATTTAGATTATTCCACAGCATCATCCCGTCATCTGCCAACACTTTTTCTTCGCTTGCATCAGCAAAATGTTCTAAAATCACATAAAAATTATTTGGATCTATACTTTTGATGTAGTTATTGTATTCTTTCCAAATCGCAATTCGACTTGCATCATACGCAGCAAAACCTGCATCATTCGTGGAATAATTTTGTGTAAACCCCTTCGATAAATCAAATCTAAATCCATCAATTTTATATTGTTGCATCCAAAATTTAACCACATTTTTAACAAAATATTTAGTCGCTGCACTTTCGTGATTAAAATCATAACCCACATTGTATGGATGTTTTGCATCAACATTAAACCAAGGGCTATTTGAAGTGGGTTTACTTCCATCAAAATACAATTGCACCATAGGCGATTGACCAAAAGAATGGTTTAGGACCATATCCATAATTACGGCAATTCCTTTACCATGACATTCATCTATGAAGTTTTGCAAGGCAGTTTTAGTACCATAATATTTATCAGGAGCAAAATAATAAGACACATTGTAACCCCAACTTAAATTGCCTTCAAACTCTGTTACAGGCATTAATTCAATTGCATTAATGCCTAAATCTTTTAAATAATCTAATTTTTGAAGTGTTGATGCGTAACTATGTTCTGTTGTAAAGTCGCGGATTAACAATTCGTATACTACTAAATTATCTTTTGCTGGTCGCGTAAAACTTCCATTTTTCCATGTATAAACAGCCTGATTTGCTTGCATTATACTTACAATTCCAGTTGTTTTTCCGGTTGGATATGCTTTTAAATTTGGATAGGTTACCGATGAAATATAACTGTCGTTGTTAGGGTCTAACACTTTTTCGCAGTAAGGATCTGCTACTTTCAATGCTCCATCTACAAAAAACTGATATGCATATTCTGTATTCGGATTTAAGTTGTCAATTTGAACCCACCAAGTTGTATTGTCAGGCGCCAACTTCATTTGATAAGCTTGTAAAGTTTGCCAATCGTTAAAATCACCAATTACATACACGGATGATTTTGAAGGTGCATATAACGTTACAATCGCTGATGTACCACCATTTATAAATACGACACCATCTTTAGCTCCGCTTGGTAATGGATAGGTTGGATTTGTTGGCACAGTAGGTGTAGGCGGTGTTGGATCTGGTTCTGGGAACGTTCCCGATTTTTTACAACTAAAAAGCAAAGCGACTATTGCAAACAATAAAGGGTAAATCAATTTTTTCATACGTGGGATTATATTTGGACTCAAAAATACTTAATATTAGGTATTTACGTCTATAAAATTAACTGTAATTTTCATTTAAATAGTATTTAAAATAATATTCCTAGCATGAGCTATCAATTAATGTCCGTCATTATTCGTAAACATGGTTTGATTAATTCAATTGAACATTTAATAAATGACTTTAATACCTCAGGCAAAATTTACATTGAACATCTAATTTATGGTTTCGATGATCTCTCTAAATACCCAGAAGATTTTCAGCTTAGTTTTTATCGCATTGTGCAAAAAATTTTCCAAAACATTATAGAACATGCCAAGGCTACAAATGCAATTTTTCAATTAATAGAACATCCCGATTCTATTAATTTATGTATAGAAAATAATGGAAAAGGAATAATTAGTAATAAAGGCAATAGTAATGTAAAAAGGATTGGTTTGTTATCTGATCCGATAGCGTATTATGAAGGAAAAATAAGCATTGAAAGACAACCTGGTGAAGGAATGCTCATTGTAATCGATATCCCAACTCAACATATGATTTCTCTTCCTCTTAATTAATAAAACATCCCTGTTACATCTTTTGCTTAAGCTTTTACGTAGATAAGAAGTAACCAGCTAAAATTAAACTAGTATTTGTGTGACATAACTCATTAATTAGACTACATTAGCTAAAATTAAAAAACTGCCCATACTACACTTTACACAAAATATGACAAAGAAAGTCAAGTTTACGAATACCAATAAATCTACCTTTTATGCTACCCTACGTAAACGTGTTGATGAACATTTTGATGAAAAACAAATAAGTGTGCATGCTAATGGCGCTATGTGGTTTAAAGCAGTTTTCTTTTTAGGAACCTTCGTTACCTTGTATCTTCTAATTTTATTGGGTGATTTTAATCCTTTATTAATGCTGGGCATGGCTATTTTACTAGGCATGTTTGGTGCTTTTGTTGGCTTTAATATTTGTCATGATGCTATTCACAAAGCTTTTTCTGACAAGCCATTTATCAATAAATCATTTAGTTTTTTATTTAGTTTAATTGGTGCTAGTGCTTATGTTTGGAGTATTTGCCATAACATTGTACACCATACCTACACCAACATTTCGGGGCATGATGAAGATATTGATGTAGCACCAGGCTTAATCCGATTTTGCGAAAATGAGCCTGTAAATAAATTACAGCGTTATCAGCATTTTTATGCTTTCGGATTGTACAGTTTAGCGATGTTATCATGGGTTTTTAGAAAAGATTACAAGAAATTTTTCCAAACAAAAATTGGTTGCCAAGTAGCAAATCACCCAAAAATTGAATATTTTAATCTGTTTTTCTTCAAATTTTTATACTATTTCCTATTCATCATCTTACCCCTATTTGTGTTAAATATTACATGGTGGCAGTTTTTAATTGGATTTTTAGCTATGCAATTTGCGCAGGGTTTGGTATTAGGTTTAGTTTTTCAGTTGGCACATGTTGTAGAAGGAACTAGTTTCCCTCATCCAAACATTGATGGGAATATTGAAGAAGCTTGGGCAGCACATCAAATGATGACTACTGCTAATTTTGCAGTAAATAGTAAACTTGCTGGTTTTATATGTGGTGGCTTAAATAGACAAATAGAGCACCATCTTTTTCCGAAAATATGCCATATTCATTATCCTGCTATTGGCAAAATTGTTAAGGATACCGCTTTAGAGTTTAATCTTCCTTACATAGAGAGTCCAACTTTTTTAAGCGCATTAAGTTCTCATTATCGTATGTTGAGGAAATTAGGTAAAGAAGCATATATAGCTAAAGAGAAGTTAGCTATAATGCCTTGTATTCTTACCCCAAAAATTAGTACACCTTTATAACTAGTTAATTTCTTTCAATCAATCGAACAAAAAAATAAATTATTTGTTAATTGGGGATATAAAATTTCTTAATTTACAATGAACTATTTCAACAACGCATGAATTTTGGCTTCATTAGCAGAGGTGGAGAATGTGGTGAATTAATCCGTTCTATTGATTGGACTAAAAACCCCCTTGGGCCGATAGAAAAGTGGCCGCAAAGCTTACGTACTACACTTAGCATTCTGCTAAATTCTAAATTCCCAATGTTTCTATTTTGGGGACCAGAATTAATTTGCTTTTATAACGATGCATATCGACCTAGTTTAGGCAACGAAGGAAAACATCCGGAAGCTATGGGCCAAGCTGGTATAGAAGTGTGGCCAGAAATTTGGGACGTTATTAAACCATTGATAGATCAAGTACTTTCTGGAGGTGAAGCGACATGGAGTGAAGACCAACTCATTCCAATTTATCGTAATGGTAAAATTGAAGATGTGTATTGGACTTTTAGCTATAGCCCAGCTTATGATGAAACTGGAGAACCTGCAGGAGTTTTTGTAACCTGTACAGAAAGCACTCCAAAAGTAAGGACTTTAAAGGCATTAAGTGAAAGTAAAGATGAACTTGAATTCGCTTTAAATGCTGCCGAATTAGGTACATGGGATTATAATCCGATTACAAATAAATTTACTAGCAATGCTAGATTAAAGCGCTGGTTTGGTATTTCTTCTGATGTTGAGATTGACTTATCTATTGCGCTTAACTCTATTGCCGAAAAAGATAGAGAAAAAGTAAACGAAGCCATTTCAAAAGCATTAGATCATACTTCTGGAGGTAATTATACTGCAAAATATACTATTATCAACGCCAAAACCGGAAAAGAACGAATTGTAAAAGCAAAAGGAAAAGCACTATTTAATGATCAAAATGTTGCCTACCGTTTAAATGGTACATTACAAGATATTACAGAAGAAGTTGCCGCTCAAAATGCATTTAAAGAAAGTGAGGAAAATTTTCGCAAGTTAATTTTACAAGCTCCAGTAGGAATGATTATTTTGAAAGGAGAGCAGCTTTTTGTAGAATTAGTAAATGACGCTTATCTAAATATTGCTGGTAAAAACAGGAAAGAATTTGCTGATAAAACTTTATGGGAAGCACTCCCAGAATCTAAAACTTTAGGGTTTGATAATATCCTTAAAAAAATAATGCAAACTGGCGTTGCTCATCATGGCAATGAACAGCCTATTACTTTAATAAAAAATGGTCAGAAGCAAACAGTTTATATCAACTATGTTTATGAGCCACTGAAAGATGCAGATGGAAGCATCAATAGGATTATGGTTGTTGCAATTGATGTAACTGAAATGCTCGAAAGCAAACGCAAAATTCAAGATGCGGAAGAACGAGCTCGATTATCAGCTGCTGCAGCAGGATTAGGCACTTTTGATCTGGATTTACGCACTGGCGAAATGAACACTTCTGAACGTTTTGATGAGATTTTTGGCTATAAACATCACGTTCCAAGAGCTAGTTATGTAGCCGCCATTCACCCTGATGATCATGAATTACGCTTAAATGCCCATCGACGAGCCTTAGATATTGGACAAATATATTACGAAGTAAGAGTTATTTGGGAAGATAAATCTATCCATTGGATAAAAGTGCAAGGGAAAATTTATTACGATGCAGATGGAAAAGCGTTGCGAATGTTGGGTACAGTTATGGACACTACGCAACAACGAAATGCCAAAGAAGAACTAATAAGAATTAATCAACGATTAGAAATTGCCTTAGAAGCTGGAAGATTAGGGTCTTACGAGTTAGATATTAAAACAAATAAAATTAGATTTTCTGATCAATTCAATAAAAATTATGGCCTTTTAACTAAAAAGAAATTAACCTACACTGAGCTACTTAATTTTATTAAACCAGATTTTAAAGAGAATGTAGTTAAGGCGATAAATGCAGCAATTTTAGATGGAACTATTTACCAAGCTGAATATCAAATTCGTTGGCCAGATGATTCCATTCATTGGATTAAAGAATCTGGAAAAGCTCAATATGACGAGAAAGGAAATCCGCTTACTTTTATCGGTGTATCCTTTGATATTACTGAAACCAAACAATTACAACAACAAAAAGATGATTTTATCGGCATTGCCAGTCATGAATTAAAAACGCCAGTGACTAGTATTAAAGCTTATGCACAAGTATTAGAGCGTATTCTGTTGAAAAAAGGTGATGTAATGGAAGCTGGCTTGATGAAAAAGATGGATTTACAACTTAATCGTCTTACTAATTTAATTGGAGATCTATTAGATGTAACTAAGGTAAATTCGGGCAAATTACAGTATAATCTTACTCATTTCGATTTTAACGAGATGGTTAGGGCTGAAGTTGAAGAATTACAACGTGCTACAGAAAAGCATCAAATTGTTGAGAACTTAGAAGAAGTAGGATTAGTGTATGCAGATAAGGAAAGGATAAGTCAGGTGGTTACAAATTTATTGACCAATGCCATTAAATATTCACCAGATTCTGAAAAGATTGTAGTGCATACAATGATAGAAAACGATAATGTTGTACTTTGTGTAGAGGATTTTGGCATTGGTATAGCCGAAAACAATTTAAATAAGGTGTTTGAGCAATTTTATCGCGTGAGCGGAAGTATGCAGCATACATTCCCAGGTTTGGGATTGGGGCTTTATATTTCTTCTGAAATTATTAAACGTGAAGGAGGAAAAATTTGGGTGAGTAGTAAAGAAGGTGAGGGCTCTAAATTTTGGTTTTCTATTCCGATACAACGACCAATTGGTTAAAATTTAACAAGGTAGGCTCGATTTTTGCGCATAAAATTAAAGATGAACAAACCAAAACGAATTACTGTTGCTGACGATGATCCTGGTATTTTAGATGCAGTTGGAATGATGCTAGAAATGGAAGGTTACGTTGTAAATGCTACACTAAACGGAAATACTGTACTTACTTCTCAAAATGAACTACCAGATGTTTATGTTTTAGATATTTGGATGTCAGGCTCGGATGGTAGAGAGTTGTGTAAAAAGCTGAAAAGTGAAGAACGCACTAAACATATCCCAGTTATTTTAATTTCCGCAAGCAACGATTTAAAGCATTCTGCCGAAACTGCTGGCGCTGATGATTTTCTCGCTAAACCTTTCGAAATTGATATGCTGTTAGCCAAAATAGAAAAAGCCCTGCTTAATTAAACAAGGCTTTTTGGGGATAATTGATATTACTTAGTATACTTTTTAAACAAACTGGTAGCTGTATGTCCACCAAAGCCAAAGGTATTATTTAGCACATAATTAACAGTTTGGTAAATGGGCTTACCTAAAACAATATTTAGATCTTTCGGCACTTCATCAGCTAGTTTTTGAGTATTTATTGTTGGAGGAATGATATCGTTTTTAACGGATAACACTGAAATAATACTTTCGACCGCACCCGCAGCACCCAACAAATGACCAGTCATAGATTTCGTTCCACTTATGGCAACTGGTAAATCACCAAACAATTTTTTAATGGCTACCAATTCACTAATATCGCCGATACCTGTAGAAGTTGCATGTGCATTGATGTAATCTACTTCTGCTAAACTAATTCCTGCCTCTTCTACTGCTTTTTGCATACCTAAAACAGCGCCTAATCCTTCAGGATGCGTACCTGTTAAATGATAGGCATCAGCAGCCATTCCACCTCCTACTAATTCTGCATAAATATGCGCACCTCTTGCTAAAGCATATTCTAAATCTTCTAAAATTAATGCGCCTGCACCCTCTCCCATTACAAAACCATCTCTATCTACATCAAATGGTCTTGAAGCTTGTTGTGGGTGTTCATTATTCCTCGATAAAGCTTGAGCAGAATTAAAGCCACCTACTGAGGCTTCAGTAATCGCTGCTTCAGATCCACCAGCAATCATTACTTTCGCTTTACCTAATCGAATGGTATCAAATGCATTGATGATGGCTGTATTTGAAGATGCACAAGCAGATACTGTACAATAATTTGGTCCATGCAGTTGGTGACGAATTGATATTACTCCTGCTGCAATGTCAACAATCATTTTGGGAATAAAATAAGGATTGAATCTAGGTGTACCATCGCCAGTATTAAACTCTTTTAACTGACTTTCAAAAGTAGCAATACCGCCATTTCCAGTTGCCCAAATTACACCAATTTCATAGCGCTCTTTTTCATCCATTGCTTCAAAATCAAGTCCTGAATCTTTAATCGCTTGATCACTTGCTGCAATAGCATATTGAGTAAATAGATCATACTTTTTGGTTTCTTTTTTATCCAAATAGGCTTCTATCTCAAAATCTTTTACTTCGCAAGCAAAATGAGTTTTGAATTTAGTACTATCAAATTTTGTAATTGGTCCAGCCGAACTTTTTCCAGCAACTATATTCTCCCAAAATTCATTTACTGTATTTCCTAAAGGTGTAATTGCCCCTAGGCCAGTAATCACCACTCTTTTCATGTTTTAATGATTAGTCTTTATCTTTTCTTTAACTACTTTTTGCACCAATTGTTCTATTAATGGGCCTGCAATTAAAATACAAGGCACTGCAATCAAATAGGCAATGAGCCACGATTTAACCCATATGTGTAAAAAATCGTTTATAAAACCCAAATTTACACCTATTACTGTGAAAGAAATAATACCAGTCGTCAATAATGCCATTATGAAGGCAAACGCTATTTTCCTTTTTAGATGAAATGACATCTTTTTAAGAGTTAACGCTCTCCATCCATGCTTCTCTGTTTGCATTCATTACATTCAAAGCATCAATAGGCGAAGAAAGGAACAATTCATAAATTTTAGCGGTATCACCTACACGTATTTCAAAATCGTTATTGGCAAATGCCGCTAAAAACTCATTAGCAACTTGCGATGGATGAATACCATTATGGCCACCTATTGCTGCTGAAAGTTGTGTATCAACTAAAGGAGGCATTAATTCGAATACTTTAATGGCTGTATTTTCTAAGCTTAATCTTAATGAAGTAGTATATGAATGTAAGGCAGCTTTACTTGCAGCATACGTTGGCAAAGTAATACCTGGCACATAAGCCACAACTGATGATACATTTACAATTGCAGCCGCTTCTTGTTTTAACAATACAGGTAACAATGCTTGGTTTAATTTAATAATAGAAAGATAATTGGTCAACATTTCTTCTTCTGCAATGCTAAAAGCGTCTTTGCTTTGGTCAGCCAAATTATAAGCCTCAGCTCTACCTGCATTATTAATTAATACGTTTAAATTTGGAAAATCTTGGTTAATCGTAGCAACCAATCGTTTTATATCATCTGCATTACTTACATCTGCTTGAATAGCACTTACATTGCCTAGTTTAGCTTTTGCAGTAGCTAATCGATTTTCATCTCTGCCCACTATGATTACATGGTTTCCTCTTTCACTTAATAATTTTGCTGTTTCGAAACCAATACCTGCACTACCGCCGGTAATTAATATGGTGTTGTTTGTAGTTTTCATTTTTTATTTTTTTTAAATTTTAATTTATCTTTTATATACCAATCGGTATATTTTGTTTCAAATTTTTTTAATCGATGCATTCAATCATTTTTCTCATAGATTGAAGCACCATGGTTACATATTGCTTATTGTCCAGTAATTTAGCAATCATCATAGAGCCTTCTGTCATTGCAATCATAGTAAAGGCGATTTGTTCTGCATTAGTATCAGGTTTAAACTCTTTGTTTTTAATACCTTGTTCTATAATTTGAACAATTGTTTTTTTCCAGCTTAGAATAGCTTCTGTGGCTTTTGTTCTTAATCCTGCATGGGTATCATCTGCTTCTACCGCGGTATTTAAAACAGGGCATCCCCCTTCTGTAAATGGTGGATGTAAAAACTTCTCATATTGCTCTGCGTAAACTAACAATTTGTTTCTAGCACCTTTTTGTTGAGATAGATCGCTATTAATAATATCGGTTAGTTTTTTAAGGTTGTAATCAAAAACAGCTAAGGCTACCTCATCTTTATTGGCGAAATTGCCATAAATACTTCCTTTGGTTAAGCCTGTTGCAGCAGTCATATCATTTAATGAAGTGCCAGCAAATCCTTTTTTATTAAAGATTGGCGCTGTTTTTTCAATAATGAATGCTTTCGTTTTTTCTGCCTTTGTCATAACATTTAAATTGACAGCACAAATATATACCGATTGGTATTATCTTGCAAATTTATTTTATCAAGATGATTTTGAACAGACAAATGAAATTTTAAAACAAGAAATCTCATTGCGTATTAAACAATGAGATTCCCTTAAATTGCTAAAATTATAATTTAAATTTTATTCCTCCATTCATTACAAAACCATCAAGTGGAGCATAGATATCTCTAAATTGAGGATTGGTTAATGTCCCTGTGTAAATGGAATCAAAGCGTGTTTGACGTACGTCTAAAAAATTCTCAAAGTTGATGTAAATTGAGAAACGATCCCAAATCTTTTCCGCCATAAAACCTGTGGTTACAAAACTTTTACCGAGCGAACCATCGCTTAATAATTGCTTGCTAAATGAATAAGCTTCTAAACCAATCTTCCATTTATCTTCTAGTTCGTACATTAAAACGGCATTAATTCGATGTTTAGCTGTTAGCGTATTCTCCATTTTCACTCCGTTTTGATGCTGATGTGCATCGGTATACGTATAGCCCAAAAACAATTTAAAATCTTTGTAGCCTAATTTTACATTTGTTTCAGTGCCCTTACTTTCTATATTTCCTTTCACATTTATGAACTGATAATTTCCATTGCTAACAGACAATAACTGCAATGGATTTCGAAGATGTGTGAAGAAAAATAGGTGATTAATAGTAAAAGAAATCGTTTGGTTAAATAGCGCAGTGCGATAATTAATATCCCAATTAGCGCCGTAACTTTTTTCTAACTGATTTTCTGTTATACTAATCGGCAATACATTTCTATACTGAATTCTTTCGCTATCTTCTGTAAAAATTGTAGGTGCTTTATAACCTAGACCTCCGCCTAAGCGAGAAGTAAGTTTAGGATTAATTTTAAACAGCGTTGATATTCTTGGCAAAAACGCGAAACCATAATCGCTCACATGATCTACTCGCATTCCTGTTTCTATATGTAACCAAGGGTTAGCTTTCCATGTGTTTTGCATAAAAGCACCTGCAGTTATTTGATTGTAGTTTCGCAAAGCGGAAGAAGATAGTCCTTGTTCCTTAAAGCGATCTGTCCATAAATTTACACCACCTATCCATTCTATTTCTTCGCCATGATTGGCATAGTTTGCCTCCGTAAAAGTGGAATATTGAGTGCCATTAAATTCATATCCAGGTGTATTTAATACTCGATTAAAATAACTCAAGCTATTTTTCACTGTAAAATGTCCGCATTTACCTAAATCATGATCTAGTGAAAATTGGGTGCTAATTCGTCGTGTTTTATTTTGCTCGAAATAAGTGTGCTGTGCGTCAGCCTCACCTGCAATGTAGTGCATATCGCCGCCAATGCGATCTTCGAAAGTGGTATTTACGCCTAATATTAGCGTGGTTTTAGTATTTGCATATAAGAATAATTTCGGATTGAAAGTAAAACGTTCCGATTTAGGAATTGCTGTTAAATCGATATCTGCAGGGTCATATGCAGCATTATTTTGATACGCAGCAAATAAAGTAGTGCCAATTTTCTCATTACGCTTACTATAAAACCCATTCAGACTTAAGCCTAATGCATCTGTTCCATCAAAATGAAAATTCAATTCTCTTTCCTTATTTGGGGTTTTGGAAATCAAGTTAACCAAGCCAGCAATTGCGCCACCACCATACAAAGTAGATGCAGATCCTTTAATTAATTCGACTTGTTTTAAATCTAATGGCGGTATTTGTAATAACCCTAAACCGCTAGCTGCGCCAGCATATAATGGAAATCCATCTTTTAAAATTTGAGTATATCTACCATCCAAACCTTGTATACGAATAGCTGCATTGGCTGATGTTGCAGAAGTTTGCTGTGTTTGAATACCTGTACTTTCACTCAACATCATCCGGATATCACCAGGTTTCATATTCGCTTTTTCTTCCAATTCTTCTCCCGCAATAAATTCAACTCGGGTAGGAATATCTTGTATGCTTCTTGAGCTTCGGGTAGAAGAAATAGTGACTGTTTCTAATTCATCCTCAGTTGCTTTCAATAAAATTGTAGCTATCTCAGTTTGAGTAAAAGGAAATTTTACGATAATCGTGTTTTCTTCATAACCAACCAATTTAATAAGGATAGTTTGTGTTCCATCTGGAATAGCATTTAAGGTGATTAGACCTTCATTATCTGCCTTTGCACCTAGCGCAGTTCCTTTTAAAAAGGCGGTTGCAGTAGGTAATGACTCTTTGGTTTCGCTATCAATAATGCGAGCTTTCCAGGTATTTTGTCCAAAAGTTAGTGTCGCTATAAATAATGTCAGTATTGACAATATGATTTTTTTCATCTGTATTTTAAAGATTTTTGTAAATAGAATGATGCATTGCTACATTGTTCTATTATGAAATGGATAATGATATTTTTTGAATTGCCATACAGATGCTTAGACAAACAGCATGACAAATTAAATAGCATTATTCGAATTTTGGCGGCTGCCAAATATTATCTGCTCTTTGCTGAAGAGAAAATTGATGTGTAGAGATTTGATTTTCTCCTTTAAAAGCTACGGTTTTTGATTGAAATGTAGCAAACTGAGGTTCAACTACACTTTGTCCACAACACGAACATAAGCAAATTGGCGAACAGTTTTCTGCATTACCTCTCGCTTTATCATGATCTACTTTAACAATGGTGTGTTGAGTAAATTCTTGCGCTTCTAACTCATCGCTACATGGCAATACCGAAAGCAATACCACAAAGATCAAATAAAAGACAGCTAGGTTTTTCACACCCTAAAAGTAGGAAAATAAGATGAATTCTGGACCTTACTTTAAATAAGGCTCCATAATTTTTGCCCAAATCGCATATCCTTTGGCGTTCATATGCAGTTTATCAGACAGAAAAATATCTTCCATTATTTTACCATCGGCGTTAAACATAGCATCGTAGGTATTGATGTAATCGGCACGTTTCATTCCTTTAATCATTTCGGCAATTTTTTGATTTGCTTCTACCATTAACGGCCAATATTTTTCTCTTGAAGGACTTGGTTTAATAGAAATATAGGCAATTCGAACTCTTGGATATTTTGCTCGAATTAAATCTATCAGGTTTTTAACTCGATCTACCACCATTTGTGCTGTAGCATTTCCTGTAAAATCATTTTCACCACAATAAATTACCACTTGTTTTGGATGGTAAGGGTAAACAATATCACCTATATAATTAATCACATTTGGTAAAGAAGATCCTCCAAAACCACGATTTAAAATCACGTGATCAGGAAAATAAGTTTGCGCATCTTTCCATTTGGTAAAAGTTGAACTTCCTATAAAAAGCACTGCCTTTTTTGGTGGAAATTTAATGCTATCTTGTTTTTTAAAGTTTTGGATTTCATTGTAAAATGCATCTTTCTGCTGTGCTTGCGCAGCAACAAATACGAAAAGGAATAGGGCAATCAGTTTTAAAGTCTTCATAAATTATGATTAGGTTAAAATTTAAGTAAGTATATTAATTGTGGGTGAAACAGGCAATAGATTTCTTTTACCATTTCATTGTTTTTTTAACATAAGCAGTTAGTTCATCAGCAATCTCTTGGTGTTCTGCTAAAGAAGGATGTCCACCACAGCCTTTATTAGCTTGTTTTGTAAAGAAATAAGAGCCAATATTATGTTCTCCATCATCATTTAAGTTCTTTTTAACAGCAGTAATGTACTTTACCAATGCTGTTTTCAATTCTTTATTCGCCATTGGGCTAGTTAGAAAAATCAGTTTTGCTTTGGGATAATAACCCCGCAATGTTTTAGCAAATTTCACATAAGCATTGCAAAATTTAGTTGAGTCTTGTACTCCATCATTTTGTCCTAAACAAACAGTTACCACATCGGGTTGATATTTACTGAAATCCCATTTTATGGTATCTCTTGCCATGCTCACTTTATCAAAAACCTCTGGCATTACTATTTTTTTATCGCAACAGCTATGCATTAATCCAATCCCCGAAACGGAAGACAAATGCCACTGTGCATTCAAACTTCGAGCAGTAGTTGGTCCATAAGCAAGCCACGCATTGTGTTGATCGTGCCATTCTCCTTTTCCGCAAGCAATTACACTTTCATCACTTCCTGCACCACAGGTAATCGAATCGCCAATAAATTCCATTTTGCGTTTTTTCTTTGCTGGCAGTGGCACTAATTTTTCGCAGGTAAAACCTACAATTTCTACATAGCCATTTTCAGCTTCTGAATTTTTGCAAATGGTGATTACGTGATCTCCTTTTGTTAAGCCTTCGGCTAACACTAGTGTATTTTCTTTCCCTTTTAATTGAATTCGGTAAGCAGGCTGATCATCAACTTTTATTTCTAGATAATTTAGGATTTTACCCCAAATCATTTCATCATTAATTTGAAGCATACACGAAGTTCCATTAAACTTTACTTGCACATAAGCACCAGAAGCCCAAAATTTCGGTTTTGCTGGATTTGTAAAATCTACTCTACCCGTGTATTGAATATATGGGTTATCTGGACTGAAAAATTGCTCTTTCTGATGTACAGTAAAGCTGCCGCAAATCGTTAGCAATAAAATTGAAAATAATAGTCTCATACCATTAAACGAATACTCTATGACCAGAAAGATTTTCTCTAAACTCTTTTGGCGTACAGCCTTTTTTCTTTTTAAATATTCTATTAAAATTAGAAATGTTGTTAAAACCACAATTGTATGCGACTTCTGCAACAGCTTCTGTAGTATCAATTAATTTTCTTGATGCATGGCCTAATCTGATTTCAATTAAACTATCAATGAAACTAATGCCTGTACGGCTTTTGAAAAATCGGCTAAATGAAACTTCGGTCATGTTTGCTATTCTTGCAACCTCAGCAAGGCTTACTTGCTTATCAAAATTGACGTTAATATATTCCATCACTTTTTCTACTCGTCGACTATTATAAGAAAACTCAGCATTGCTAAATGTAGAATCAGAAAGCGTACGCATATTTCTAGAAGTAGAAAGGTCATGTAGAATAGACATTAATTCTAATACCGAATCGAAACCATGTTTCTTATTAAGCTTTACCAATCGAGGACCAATTGCCAATGCTGTTTCTTTAGAAAATAAAATACCGCATTTCGATTTTTCAAACAGTTCTCTAATGACACGCAACTGATTTCGTCGTAGAAATTTTTCATCAAAAAGATCTTTGTGAAACTGAATGGTCACTTCGTGAATTTCTTTGCCATTTAACTTATACGTTTCCCAAACATGTGGTAAATTAGAACCAACCAAAACCAACTCAATATCCCCAATCTCTTCAATATGATCCCCAACAACCCTACGTGCTCCACTAGCATTAGAAATAAAATTCAATTCCATCTCTTCATGATAATGCAAAGGAAAATCAAAATCTTGTTTCTTCCTTTCGAAAATGGTGAAACAATCGCTATTGGTTAGGGGAGTAATTTCTTTTATTATAGTTGAATGCACAATAAATGATTAAATAATATCAATAAATAGGATAAAATAATATCAATATTCAAATATAGAATAACTATAGCTAATTTGCTAATTAAAAGAGCATAACGAAAGTTAAATGGTAGTTATTTTGAATAAAACGAATGGTAAGGAGATAAAAATATTATAAATGGATAAAATAGTATTATTTTACGCAACGCATTGAACACTACTTTTGATATAAACCAAATAAAACGCTTATGCTTAATAAACTATCTACTAATTTATTGGCAATACTTGTATGCCTGTTATCTATTACCACTTGTTTTGCTCAAGATAAGAAGATCTCAGGCAGAGTAGCTGATGAAAATGGATTAGCACTTCCAGGTGTTTCCGTTAGTATTAAGAACACTAAAGTAGCAACGGTTACCGATGGTAATGGTAATTTCTCCTTAAACATCCCTTCTACTGCACAAACCTTAGTCATTACATTTTTAGGAATGGAAGGACAACAACTTGCCATTGGCACTAAAACTTCTTTCAACATAGTTTTAAAATCTAAAAGCACTACGCTTTCTGATGTTGTAATTGTTGGGTATGGAACAGTTAAAAAATCAGACCTTACTGGTTCTGTATCAAGAATTGAGCGAGAAGACTTAATTAAAGATGCACCAACTAACGTTTTACAAGCTTTGCAAGGAAAAATTGCTGGTGTAAATGTAACACAAAATGATGGAGCGCCAGGTGCAGGCTTAAGTATTCGAGTTAGAGGGTCAAACTCATTTTTAGGCGGAACAGAACCTCTGTATGTAATTGACGGAGTTCCTTTTAATAACAATAGCAGTGGCTCTACCCCTTTATCTATTGGCGACGATGAGAAACAGACTTTAAATGCAATGTCGTTTTTAAATCCAGATGATATTGAAAGTATTGACATCCTTAAAGATGCATCTGCAACAGCCATTTATGGCTCACGTGGCGCTAATGGTGTGGTATTAATCACCACAAGAAAAGGAAAAAGTGGCAAAGACAGAGTGGAAGCTAATTTTACGTTTGGACAAGCAGAGGTGTCTAGAAAAATAGATGTACTTAATGCGTCAGAATATGCTGCCTATCAAAATCTAGCATATACGAATTCGAACAAATATACAGGTACAGCTTATACTCTACCTTATAGAGGCGAAACCATTCCTGACCCATTAAACCCTGGACAAACGTATTATAATAAAAGTCCACAAGATTATATAGGGGATAACAACAACTGGCAAGATCAAATTTTTCGTCGTGGCATATACCAAAACTATTCTATCAATATTTCTGGAGGCGGTGATGCCGGTAGTCATAGTTTAACATTTAGTTACCTCGACCAAGAAGGAACCATTTCAAATTCAGATTATAATAGACTTAGTTTAGGCTTAAATTTAAATAGAAACGTTAGCAAAACATTTAAAATAGGCACAAGCACTTCCATCGCTCGTACAATTAACAACGGCGTAAAAACGGGGACAGATAAATCTGATGCGGCAAGTGCTGGCGTTATTCGTTCGGCCTTAACATTCCCTTCTACTTTATCCGAGCCAATAGCATATGATGGTGTTGGCGATGCTTTTATTACAAACCCTTACATCTACGTAAATGATGTTTTAAATAGAGTAAAAGGATTAAATATTTTCACTTCGAACTATTTAGAAGCAACTTTCTTAAAAGATTTCAAATTTAGACAGAACATTGGGTTTAGTTATGCTGGCAGCACCAGAGACCAATATTATCCACGAAGTGTGTACGAAGGATTTGCGGTAAAAGGCTGGGGATTAAAATCTGATAACGTTTGGAACAGCGGTGTTGCAGAAAGTATTCTTACCTACAATAAAAAAATTGACAAACATAGTTTAAACATTGTTGGCGCTGGCACTTTTGAGCGCACTAATGGAAATAGCAAAAGAGCAGAAGCAAAAACTTTCCCAAATGACGCACTAGAAAATGAAAATCTAGCAGCTGGAGAAGTTGTGCTGCCAATTATTACCTATCGCTACCAATCCACTTTAATTTCATTTTTAGGTAGAGCTAATTATAGCTATGATGATCGCTATTTGTTAACGTTCTCTTATCGCCAAGATGGCTCAAGCAAATTTGGAAAAGATAATAAATGGGCGGGTTTTTCATCAGCTGCCGTTGCTTGGAAAATATCGAATGAAGAGTTCATGAAAAATGTTAAAGCCATTAGCGATTTAAAATTGCGCATTAGCTATGGTCAAACAGGTAATCAAGGAATTGGCTCTTATGCTTCATTAGCTAAATTAAGTGTATACAATTATCCATTTGGAGGTTCTGTTCAAACTGGTTTAGCTAACGATTTATATGCTGGACCTGCCAATGAAAAATTGAAATGGGAAACCACTACTTCATACAACTTAGGTTTAGACTTAGGTTTATTTAAAAACAGGTTAAACCTCCATGTGGATGCATACAAAAAGATAACCGACGATCTTTTACAGAACTTAATTATCCCTTCATCTACCGGATTCCAAACCAAGTTGGTTAACTCAGGATCGATTGAGAACAAAGGTTTAGAGCTAACTTTAAATGGCATTGTCTTAAAAAACAAAGATTTTGAGTGGAATTCTAATTTCAACATTTCATTTAACCGAAATAAAATTTTAAGCCTAAGTCCAGATGTAACCGAACAATATGGCCGAAATATTTCTACTGGAGATGCACCATTCATTCAAACCGTTGGCAAGCCAATTGGCACATTATACGGCTATGTTGAAGATGGGTATTATGACAATGAAGCAGAAGTTAGAAGTGATCCAGCATACAGCGGATTAGGCGATGCGATTATTTTAAGAACAATTGGAGAGGTTAAATACAAAAATTTAGATAACGATAGAACTTCAATAGCACAAAGCGACAGAACATTTATCGGCGATGTAAATCCTGATTACACCTTCGGTTTTACCAATAATTTTAAATACAAAAGATTTGACTTAAGTGTATTCATCAATGGTGTACAAGGAAATGACATCATTAACATGAATACTAGATTTAGTGGCAACTTAGGTACCAATAAAAATATCACTCAAGAAATGGCTGATGGTGCTTGGGCACAAGGCAATGATAATACGAATGCTACAGGTCCAAAAATTATGCGTCAGTTTTTTAGAAACTTATTATTTAGCAGAAGATTTGTAGAAGACGGAAGCTTTGTGAGGATTAAAAACATCACTTTTGGTTATAACGTTCCTTTAAAGTCTAAAACGATTTCTAATTTAAAAGTTTCTTTAGGCGTTAACAATCTCTATACGTTTACCAATTATTCTGGTTACGATCCTGAGATTAATAGCTATGGCGATAACCCTGCTTTATTTGGTGTAGACCTTGGAGGTTATCCAAATTCGAGAACTTACAATCTTTCTTTACGTTGCAATTTTTAACCTTATTAAAAATATAATATGAAAGCGATTTCAACATATTTTATAGCATTTGTAACTGGCTTAAGTGTACTTAGCCTTAGCTCTTGCAAAAAAGCATTACAAGAAACCCCCTATTCTTTTTATTCACCAGAGAACTTTTATAAAAACGAAAGTGATGCAAAAGCAGCAATTAATGGAGTATATGCCGAATTGTATACCTATGATTTATACTTACAGCCGTTTTGGAACATCACTATTTTAGATGATGATCATGTATCTGGAGCCGATTGGTTTTTAGGAACAACTGGCGCTGGAAATCCACAAGCATATTTTGGCTGGCAAGCACCATGGATTGGATGTTATACCATTATCGCAAGAGCAAATACGGTATTAGAAAACGTTCCTTCCATCACCAATATGGATGCCGATGTAAAGAAAAGGATTTTAGGAGAAGCTTACTTTTTAAGAGGATGGGCTTATTTCCAATTGGTACAATTATATGGCGGCGTACCCCTACGTTTGAAATCTTTATCGGCAGAAAACCCAGAAGTAAATGTGCCTCGTGCTACGGTTAAAGAAACCTATGATGTGATTGTTAGTGATTTCAAATCTGCCGAAACCTACCTATTCCCATTAGGACATCCTAAAGCGGGTGAAGCGGGTAGAGTTAATCAGGGTGTAGCCAAAGCTTTTTTAGCTAAAACCTACTTAACAATGGCTTCTGGCGCCGCAACTGGTAATGTTACAGTTCGTGGAGGTACTGATAATGGGTACTATACGTACGCCAAAAATGTGGTAGCTGGTCACGAAGGAATGGATGCAAAAGCACTTTACACCTTAGCAAGAGATAAAGCTGGAGAAATAATTACGAGCAATACCTATTCATTAACACCAAGCTGGAAAGATTTATGGAGTATCGCAGGCAGAAATAGTAAAGAACAAATGTGGGAATTGCAATCACTTGCCGGAACTGCATTTATTAATAATTTAAGCGCCTATTTCCCTGCCCGTTCTACCTTTGGCCAAGGTGCTGTGTGGACCACCAATAATCATTACAACGATTACGATATCGAGGACAAAAGAGTATTGGATGGAATTACGCACAATTACACCACGCTACAAGGAACCAATATTTTTTATCCTTTTGTACAATCTGCATTGTATAAGGTAGTCAATGGAGTAACGTATAACAATAGCAATAGCGCTACTTCAGAAAGAGCCTATACCATTAAATATAGCGCAGTTGCAGATCCGACTGTAGCAAATAGCGATGCCTTCTTCCCTTTATTACGATATGCTGAAGTATTGTTAATGTATGCTGAAGCTGAAAATGAAGTAAATGGCGCTACAACCGCAGCATACGATGCATTAAACACTGTTCGTTTCCGTTCTTACCCAACAACTGGAACCCCGCCAATGCCAGTTCCATCAGCTTATGCTCCAGCCGGAATGACTCCAGAGCAATTCCGTAGTTATGTATTAGCTGAACGTGCTCGTGAACTTAACTTAGAAGGGATTAGACGTTTTGATTTAATCCGCTGGGGAATTTATTTACAGGTAATGAATAAAATTGGAACTGGACAGAACAACATCTCGAAAGTTCGTGCTAGAAAGAATTTATTATTACCTCTCCCTTTAAACGAATTGAATTCTAATAAAGCCCTTGGAGGAAAAAACAACCTTGACTGGTAAATTAAACTATTTAATAAATCATAACTTAAATTTATGACCATGAAAAAATCGCTATTAATAAGCCCCTTCGCTCTCTGTGCGATGCTGTTTTTGCTTTTGGGAGCTTGTAAAAAGGATAAAGTAGTAGACACATCACCACCTACACTTAGCGGAGTGACTGATCTTAACAATAGAAATACACCCTTAACTTTTATTGGATATGGGGAATGGATTGTGATTAAAGGAACAAATCTAAGCACCACAAATAAAGTTGATTTTAACGGTACGTTAGCTAAAGATTCATTAATTTATGGAGATGACAATAGCATAACGGTTAAAATCCCAGCGCAATTAACCGACCCGATTAATAACCCGATCACGGTTACCACGAAATATGGTACAGCAACCTTGAACTTCCAAATCAAGCAACCACCTCCAACCATTACAGGTTTTGATCCTGCAGCTGGAAATCCAGGCGATGATATGACCATTAATGGGAATTATTTTAAAGGGGTTACTGGCGTTACGATTAATGGCGTTAATGCAACGGTTGTTTCTAGCACGCAAACAGAAATTAAAGTAAAAGTCCCTACTGGGGTTACCTATGGCGCAGTAGTGGTTACCACGCCAGTGGGCACAGTGACTACTGATAAAACATTCGGATTGAAGCATTTTATTTTTGATGACGCATTAAGAAATGTGTGGACAAACACTTCTTACTCTTTTACTTCTTTAGATCTTGCCAACAGCGAAATTGTAAGAAGAGGTACAACATCGATAAAAGTAGTGCATAAAGCATTTTCTGCGGTAAGGTTTAGGTTAGTCGCCAAACTTCCGATGGCTGGTTATGCTTTTGTGAAATTATCTATGTATGGTGGTGCCGGCACACAAGGCAAAAAAGTTAGAGTATCGTCTTCTAATTTAGGGGTCACGTCAGGTACCTATGATGTAATTTTAAATGAAGGAAAATGGACCGAATACCAAATTCCTTTAATCAATATCGGAAATCCTGCGACCATTGAATACCTTACTTTTCAAGAATTTAGTGGTTTCGCCTCTACCATTTATATTGATGATGTTGGTTTCTATTAATTAAAAATAGATGAGTTTGAAAAAATTGATTATCCTGAGTTTACTGTTTAGTTTTAACATCGCGGTAGCACAAAAAACAAAAAATGTAGTCATTATTACATTTGATGGCTACCGATGGAAAGACGTATTTAATGGTGCCGATTCAAGTAATCTATTTGGAAAGAAATTTACATCTCAAGATTCAACATGGCGAGTTAAAAAATATTGGGGTAAAACCGAACAAGAAAGAAGGGCAAAATTAATGCCCTTCTTTTGGAGTACCATAGCCGCTAAAGGTCAAATTTATGGCAACCGGAACTATGGCAATTTTGTAAATGTGACCAATCGCTATTGGTTTTCTTATCCAGGTTACAACGAAATATTTACAGGCTATCCAGATACCTTAATCAACTCCAATTCACATCCGGCAAATCATAACATCAACGTATTAGAGTTTTTAAATAAAATACCTACGTTCAAAGGTAAAGTTGCCACATTCACTTCGTGGGATGCTTTTTATAAAATTTTAAATCAAGAAAGAGCAGGCTTACCTATTAATTCTGGTTACACCAATATGAAAGGCGACAAATTAAGCGATGTTCAAAAAACATTAAACGATTTGCAATGGTGGTTACCAAAAGATTACGGAATGGGCGAAAGACACGATGGCATCACCTATTCTTTCGCTAAGGAGTATGTAAAATTAAATCACCCACGAGTATTGCAACTAAGTTTTATCGAAACAGATGCCTTAGCGCACAGCGGAAAATATGATTATTACTTAGATGCCGCCAATTACAACGATAAAATGATTGAAGACCTTTGGAATTACATGCAAAGCGATCCTTTTTATAAAGACAACACCACGTTTATCATTACAGAAGATCATGGCAGAGGATATTTAGACAATTGGCAACACCATTATTATACGGTTGAACACAGTAATGAAATATTCTTTGCAGTAATGGGTCCAGATACCAAACCACTTGGAGAAATTAAAACCAAAGGACAACTCTATCAAAACCAGTTTGCCCAAACTATCGCTACCTTTTTGGGAGTAAAGTTTGAAAACGGTCATGAAATTGGCAACCCAATTAAAACGGTTTTACCTCAAAAATAGCAGCATCCCGATATGAAACTAAACAGGATTATTTTAACAAGCATTTTTAGCTTACTATTTTTAGGAAGTAGTGCAACGCATGCTCAATCCTTAAGTGATAAACTCGCCACAAAAGAAACAATTGCACTCTATAAAAATCTACACAAATTAAGTAAACGCTATACGTTATTTGGGCATCAGGATGATTTAGCCTATGGTGTAAACTGGAAATATGTTGCAGGCAAAAGCGATATCAAAGACATCGTAAATGATTATCCTGCGGTGTATGGCTGGGATATCGCTCGAATTGAACATGATTCATTAAAAAACATTGATGGCGTTCCTTTCAGCAACATGAAAAAATACATTCAGGGTGGTTATAAAAAAGGAGCTGCAATTACCTTAAGCTGGCACTTTGACAATCCATTAACGGGTGGTTCTTCTTGGGACACGACTAAAAATTCGTTAGCATCTATTTTACCTGGAGGCTCAAAACATCAACTGTATGTTTCTTGGTTGGATAAAGCAGCCAAATTTATGGGTAGTTTAAAAGGAAGCAAAAATGAAGCTATTCCTATTCTTTTTCGTCCATTTCATGAGTTAACTGGCGATTGGTTTTGGTGGGGCAAAAATACCTCCTCTCCTGCCGAATTAAAAAAGGCTTGGCGCTTTACCGTTGATTATTTACGCAACAAGAAAAAACTGCACAACCTCATCATTGTGTACAATACCAATGGGTTTGCCAATGAAAAAGAATTTCTAGAACGCTATCCTGGAGATGATGTAGTAGATGTAGTCAGTTTCGATTTGTATCAATTCGAAAATCAAGATAAAAAGGCATTTGTAGATACCGTTCGATACGAATTAAATCTCCTGTCTAAAATTGCTAAACAGAAAAACAAATTAGCTGCCTTTGCAGAAACTGGATACGAGGCTGTGCCTGACCCAACCTGGTGGACCGAAACTTTATTACCTGCTATCAACGGTTTTGAACTTTCGTATGTGCTAGTATGGCGCAACGCAGGCTATGTTCCTTCCATGAAGAAAATGCATTATTACGCTCCATTTAAAGGGCAAATCTCTGAAAACGATTTCAAGAAGTTTTACCAAACAGACCGCATCTTATTCGAAAAGAAAGTAGGCGCAAAGAAAATATACCAATCACATTAACGCACACATGAAACTACAACTCATAGATATTTTAATTCTAGTTGCTTATTTGCTCACCATGGTTCTCATCGGTTTTTACATGAGAAATAAAGCAAAGCAAGATAAAGAAAGCTACCTCATGGGTGGCAAAAAACTGCCTTGGTACATGCTAGGATTAAGCGATGCCAGCGACATGTTTGACATTAGCGGCACCATGTGGATGGTGGCACTTTGTTTTGTGTATGGCTTTAAAAGCATTTGGATTCCTTGGTTATGGCCGGTTTTTAATCAAGTATTTATGATGATGTTCTTATCTAAATGGTTAAGAAGATCAAATGCAACAACAGGTGCCGAATGGTTAAAAACCAGGTTTGGATTAACCGGCAAAGGCGTACAGAGTTCGCATATCATTGTTATTGCGTTCGCCTTAATTAGTTGTTTAGGCTTTTTAGCGTATGGTTTTGTAGGCCTGGGTAAATTTGTACAAGTTTTCATCCCATGGGATATGGTAAAGGATTATGTTCCTTTTCATGTAACTGACAAGTATGTACCGCACTTCTATGGCATTGTGTTTACGCTATTTGCCATGTTCTATTCTATTATTGGTGGCATGCACAGTATCGTTTTGGGTGATGCAATTAAATATCTAATCATGACGATTGCATGTGTTGCGATCGGCGTAATTGCAGTACAACATTTACAAGGACAAACCTTAAATGTACCAAAGGGATGGAATGACCCTTTCTTTAGTTGGAAGCTAAACTTAGATTGGAGTAAGATTGCCGCCGATGCAAATAAAAAAATTGCAGATGATGGCTTTAGTCTGTTCGGCATTTTCTTTATGATGATGCTGATGAAAGGCATTTTTGCTTCCCTTGCCGGCCCAGCACCAAACTACGATATGCAAAAAGTATTGAGCACACGTAGTCCTAAAGAAGCAAGTAAAATGACAGGATTTGTGAGTATCATTTTATTACCTATTCGCTATTCTATGATTACAGGGCTAACTGTTTTAGCCTTGTTATATTACAACCAGCTGTACCTAAAAGGGCCAGATGGCGTAACAGATTTCGAACGCATTCTTCCAGCAACAATTAATAATTTTTTACCAGTAGGTGTATTGGGTCTAGTGCTTACCGGATTACTTGGTGCCTTTATGGGCACCTTTAGTGGAACACTAAATGCCGCACAAGCCTATATCGTTAATGATATTTATTTAAAATACGTCAATCCAAACGCCCCTACAAAGAAAATCATGTCGATGAATTATATCGTAGGCGTAGTTGTAGTAATTGTCGGTATATTCTTCGGCTTTTTAGCTAAAGATGTAAACAACATTCTACAATGGATAGTGGGTGGTTTATATGGTGGTTATGTAGCCGCAAACTGTTTAAAATGGTATTGGTGGCGTTTTAATGCCAACGGATTTTTCTGGGGTATGGCGGTAGGCGTTGGCTCCGCTTTATTAATGCCGTACGTAACCACAGGATTACCTTTATACTGGTGGCCATTGCTTTTTGTATTGTCAATAATAGGCTGTTTAATTGGTACGTATACTGCACCTCCAACAGAAGAAAAGGTGTTAACATCATTTTATAAAACCGTAAGACCATGGGGCTTTTGGAAACCTATCCATGCGTTAGTGGCAGCTAAAGACCCCACTTTTGAAGCTAACAAGAATTTTAAACTAGACATGTTTAATGTCGCACTGGGCATATTGGCACAACTTTGCCTTACCATTTTCCCTATGTATTTAATAACAGGAATGTATAATCCTTTATGGATAACCATTGCTGTATTAGCCATCATCATTTTCATTTTAAAAAGAACGTGGTGGAACAGATTAGAAGATTAAGAAAACACGATCCTTTAAAAAACAAACTATACGAATGAAAACTATTTTCGAACAACGCATTGCCCAACTCGCTTTACATCAAGAAAAACTGATTAAAGTACCTAATAAAATGATTGAACCTGGAAACGGTGTATTCAATCGCTATAAAAATGCTGTTTTAACTGCTGCTCATGTTCCATTCAATTGGAAATACGATTTAAATCCACTAACGAATCCGAATTTAATAGAACGCTTCGGCATAAATGCTGTACTCAATGCAGGAGCAATCAAGTGGAAAGATAGCTATGTTTTAGTAGCACGAGTAGAGGGTAACGACCGAAAATCTTTTTTCGCCATAGCTGAAAGTCCTAACGGGATAGATAATTTTCGTTTTTGGGAATACCCATTAGTGATGCCTGAAACAGCTATTCCAGACACTAACATTTACGATATCCGATTAGTTGCCCATGAAGATGGGTGGATCTATGGATTATTTTGCACTGAACGAAGAGATCCTTCTGCAAGTGAAGGAGATCAATCGGCTGCAATTGCACAATGCGGAATTGCCAGAACCAAAGATTTAGTACAATGGGAACGTTTAGCCGATCTTAAAACACCCTCACCGCAGCAACGTAATGTCGTTTTGCATCCAGAATTTGTAAACGGAAAATATGCTTTTTATACACGTCCGCAAGATGGATTTGTAGAAGCAGGTAATGGCGGCGGAATTGGCTTTGGTCTTTCTTCAACCATAGAAAACGCAGCCGTTACAGAAGAAATCGTTATTGATAAGAAAGTATACCATACCATTTACGAAGCAAAAAACGGTCTTGGTCCTGCCCCAATCAAAACCCCTCACGGGTGGTTACATTTAGCGCATGGCGTACGAAATACCGCCGCGGGTTTACGCTATGTGTTGTATCTATTCATGACTGATTTGAACGATTTAACTAAAGTAACTCACAAACCTGCCGGTTATTTTTTAGCTCCAGAAGGTGAAGAACGTATTGGCGATGTATCAAATGTAGTTTTCAGCAATGGCTGGATTGCCGATGCCGATGGTACCGTATACATTTATTACGCTTCTTCGGATACACGTATGCATGTAGCCACTAGCACCTTGCAGCAGCTTACAGACTATGTGATGAACAATCCAGCAGATGGTTTACGCTCTGCTTCATCCGTTGAAACGATTATCAACATCATTGATCAGAATAAAAGTTTAACAGAAAAACATCCTATAGCTGTACATTTGAATGGAGAATCTGCTCATTAACATCAAATGAATCTAGCCGTACTTACCACATTTGCCAACGAAGTCGAAACAGAATTACACGAGCTCTTGCGGTGGTGGATGAAATATACGGTTGATGAAGAAAACGGGGGTTTTTATGGAAAGATTGATAACAATAATATTTCAACGCCTCAGGCTCCAAAGGGATTAGTTTTAAATGCTAGAATACTGTATACGTTTTCATCTGCTTATGCGCTGACAAAAGAACCTGCCTACTTAAATATGGCAAATAGAGCTTTTGAGTATATAAGTAAGCACTTTTTAGATACTAAATATGGTGGTTTCTATTGGTCGCTAACCTATGCTGGAGATGTATTGGATGGAAAAAAGCAGATTTACGGACAAGCTTTTGCTATCTATGCATTGGCCGAATATTATAAAATTACAGCAAACACAAAAGCCTTGTCATTAGCGCAAGGTACATTTGCATTGATAGAAAAATACAGTTTCGACCCTATTTATTTAGGGTATTTGGAGGCTTTTTCGATAGATTGGAAATTGCAAGAAGATCTTCGCTTAAGTGATAAAGATCAGAATGAACAAAAATCGATGAATACCCATTTGCATGTAGTAGAAGCTTATGCAAATTTATATACCGTTTGGCCTGACGAAACCTTAAAAACTGCCATCAGTAATTTGCTGGCTAATTTTAAGCAACACATCATTGATCAAAAAACAAATCACCTCCATTTATTTTTTACGGCCAATTGGGAAGTAAAATCTACCGTTACTTCTTTCGGACATGACATTGAAGCAGCTTGGCTCTTACAAGAAGCTGCAGAAAGTATAGCAGACGAAACCGAAATCTCAACGTTTAAAACCCTTGCTCTTCAACTCAGTGCCGCTACAAAAAAAGGGTTAGCCAAAAATGGCGGACTTTGGTACGAATACGATACAGCGTCAAATCATTGGATAAAAGAAATGCATTGGTGGCCGCAAGCAGAAGCCATGGTGGGTTTTTTCTATGCTTTCCAATTAAATGGAGATGAGAAGTACCTCAAACATTCCCTACACAGTTGGGAGTTTATTAAAAACTACCTAAAAGATAAAATGAATGGCGAATGGTATTGGGGTATACACGAAGACTATTCATTACTTCAAGGTGAAGACAAAGCTGGCTTTTGGAAATGCCCTTATCATAATGGCAGAGCTTGCTTGGAAATCATAAAGCGTATTAAATTACACGGAAACCATCCCCAGTGATTATATTTTTTACCGTCATCCCGTACTCGATACGGGATCATAATGCGATAATGTTCGCTTAATTCGTCTTTGCTAGGTTTGCCCTCTGCAAAACCGTGGCAGTCTCCTTTTTACTATCCAAATAACTTATAACGTAAAGAATAGTAATAGGCTAAGTGAAGAAAACTTGAATACAAGTGTCTTTTTCTTCCCTATTTTTCTGTTTTTCCCAATGGGAAATGTTCTTTGCGTGATGAGAAATGCTCTTTGCGTGATAGGAAAAGCTCTTTGCGTGATAGGAAATGTCTTTTGCATAATGGGAAATGCTCTTTGCGTGATGAGAAAAGCCCTTTGCGTGATGGGAAAAGCTCTTTGCGTGATGGGAAAACTCCTTTGCGTGATGGGAAAAGTCCTTTGCGTGATGGAAAAAGCTCTTTGCGTGATGGGAAAAACCAAATTTCCGTATCGAAACGTACATAAACTACAGGGTTATGATCAGATTTGAACAGGTTTTACACCATTGTTATGCATGTGTTCCAAAACAACAATTTTTTGACATTTTTTACCCTATGTATGCTGCTTTTGCACGAATAGGTTAAAATGATATATATACTATCACTTTATGTATCAGTCTATTGCGCAATCAATTTGCCTTATCTATTTTGGCATTGGCTTAGGGGAATTCACCCCTGCTTTACTATGAAAAATATGAAAATTGCAAAATTAATTTTAAGTTATTCGAAATTATCGGATGCACAATTGAACCTGAAAGCTCAAACAGTTTTAGATGCATTAACCAACAATGCTTATTTCCCCACCACCACGCCATCCTTGGCGCAATTTACTTCGAATGTAACTGCATTCAATTTATCGCTGAACAAAGCAGCTACAGGTGATCGACAACAGATTGCTTTAAAAAATCAAACGAGGCTAACTTTAATCTCCGATATGCGCCAAATGGCATTGGATGTTTCTTCTCAAGCCAATGGCGACAGAGCTCAATTAATCAGTAGCGGTTTTGATATTGCGAAAGAAGGTGAAGCGAGCAGTGCTATAGAAAATCCAATAGATTTTTCATTGAGTGACGGCGCTAACCCAGGAGAACTGATTTTTTCTTGCAAAGCCGTAAAAGGTGCCTTGAGTTATAATTTCCAATACACCGATGAACTGCCCACAGCAGATAGTCAATGGAAGACCCAATCTGGTAGTTCATGTCAGTTTACCTTTAAGGGTTTAAAAAGTGGCGTCCGTTTATATGGTCGTATCACAGCGGTTGGCAGAAAAGGACAAATGGCAGATTCTGATATTATTTCTAGAATGGTGCAGTAGGTGGTTTTGGGGTTAGGGAAGTTTTAAGGCGGGCGTCATTGTCCCCATGCCCGTCTTTGCGAGGCTTGTTTTTCACAAGTCGTGGCAATCTCCTATTTGCATGGTCAGCCCCATGTTTGTCATCCTGAGCTTGTCGAAGGATCTATTTTTGGCTCACGCTCGGGCTTGCCTCGGCTCTTGATAGCCGAAGGATCAAGTTCCTTTTTCCTTGATGAAAAAGTAACCAAAAAATCAAGAAAGAACGAAGCTTCTACCCACTAGCCTACGCTGGCCCGCCGTTCTTTCGGGCCAGCGCTCTTTTGGACAGTGCAAGTTCGCTTTTACTCTTGATATCTTAGGAATGGTTGTGGTTTTGGAAAGGTTGTAAAGCGGTCGTGTTATTCCAACATTCCTGTCTTTGCGATCCCGATTTTACATCGGGAGTGGCAATCTCCTATTTGCATGCTTACCCCACGCTTGTCATCCAGAGCGTAGCGAAGGATCTATTTTCTAGCTCACGCTCTGGGTTGCCTCGGCTCACCGCCGCCGAGTGGCTCTCTTCTTTTCCATTGATGAAAAGTAACAATCCCGAGCTTGCGAGAGCATGAATACCAATAAAAAATATAAAAGCTTATGAATAAATCAAGGCTGTGAATCATTGCTCGGATTACGCTATCCAAACTTTTAAAGCGACAGAAAAAGGTTCGATAAAAATCCGATAAAATCGGATCGAACTGCTTTCTGTCTTGGATAGTGGTTGTCTTAAGGCAGTGCAAAAGTTCGAATGCGTTCTCCTTCGGAATGCTTCAAGGCCGGTCGTAGTTCTTAGGAACGGTTTGTGGTTTTGGAATGGTTGTAAGGCGGTCGCGACATTTCGACCGCAGCGGAGAAACCTTTGGAAAAGCCGTTCCTAAACTTGTACGTTACCCAATATCGAATATAAGTTTTTGTATGGATATAAAATTGATGTAAAAACAAAAAGTTCAGGATATACTTATCGTATGCTGAACTTTTATTAACCACATCACCAGCGGGACGCTTGCGCTATATGAGTGAGATTTATTTCTATCTCATAAAAGCAACGCTATTCAACTTTATCCAGCTTTTTTATGTTAGGTACAAAATCGGAGTTAAAAAAATCGACGAGAGGTTTAATCCCTGCACTTCCAGCTTGGTACCCTCCGGAAATTTTTGTCTTGTTATAGGCCTTGGTTAGATAAACATTGGTCTTAGTAGAGCCTACCTCGTCTTGAGGTTCGATCTTTAAATCAAATTCAATACTATCATTATTAGTTATTAATTCTATGGTCAATCTGATTGCATAATCATCTTTAATATTCCCAACTGTGTCCGTTATGAAATATTTTCCATTGGATCTCAACTTTGTATATGTACTAATATCTGACACAAATTCACTTATGCTTCCCTGGTATTCATAACTTTGAATAGGCGGAGTTTGTCGACTAACACCACCTACAAAATAAACTACCACACCTAACGCTATTAGTATAATAAGGACGTATACTCCGGTTAAAATTTTCCCCATTGTCCTAAAAATTTCTATCTATTATCACTCTAATTCCTTATAAACTACGTCAAACTTAATTGAAGTTATGTTTAATTGTCTTCTTTTTATTTCAAATTCTACTAGATTTAATGGCCCTATCAGTCCAAAGTTGCCATTAATATTTCTTTTAGATTTAATCGGCAAAATGAAATAATTGATGATTTGTCTATTATCATTGGGGTGTTGCTTTGCTACAATATAGTTTTCATTGTGTCCAGCAGAAAAAACAGTTCCCTCAGTGATGCCAAAACAACCGTTGTTATCTTTAGGATCACAATAACTAAGTCCCAACTGTTCACCTGTATCAGTTGCGATTAAATAATAATTACCTACAATCTTCTTTTTTATCGCAAATCCACAGCTTGATAGTAAAATTAAAATTATATATCCCCAGTATATTTTTTTCATTATTTGTTAAGCTAGTACAAGCGTTTCGCTTTTATAAAATAGAAACTAAAATACAATAATTAAATCTAAGTAGCTCAAAACAAAAAAGTTCAGCATACATTTATCGCATGCTAAACTTTTATTAACTATATCGGGACGCTTGCGCTAGATGGGGAAATAATATTTGAACGGTCGTCTTGCTCTGCTCGACTGGGCATCTTAATGCAAGTAATATCTAATTTATTGCGCTTTACGATTCCCGCCTTCGCGGGAATGACGATTACACAAATTAATTCTCTAAAATTATAACCCTTTTCTTTAATACAACCTCTTATTATAGGTTACAAATTGATGCTTGGTCCAAATATGAATCTATTATTTCTTACCTGCTCTTTTGTTTAATTCCTCAATTGGCATATTCATCATTCTACCTACTGGAGTTTTACCACGATAGGTAATTACTTTTAACACGGTAGCATCAACAGGTGGTACTAATGGCGCAGTATATTTAGGGTAAAAACGATCTGGAAACGAGTTATCGAAACTATAATACATATCTAAACCTTCAACTTCAGTACTTAAACTAATTGATAATTGTCTATCAGCACTGCGTTTTACAGAAAAAATAGGATCATACACACTTGGTGCGTATTTGGTTTCTGCAATATCTAAACGTTTAAAATGTTGTTCGGTACGAGCAAAAAAGTTAGTCCAATTCTTTTTCTCTTTAGGCGACCATACTGATTCGGCTATGGCAAAACCACGTGGCCAAGTCATGTATTCTGCCTGACGAATATTATACACTTGTTCTGTCCATAAGTTTGCTTGTCCACCTTTAATATAAACTGGATTTACACCTTCTGGTATTGGGTCAAATTCGTAAGCTTTGCTTAATCTAAGCGATGCATATACCTTAGGTTCGGTAATTGCATCTGCCTGCATGTAATCTATATATGCATATTGAGTTGGAGACATTACTACTTCATGACCTTCTTTAGCGGCTTCTGTACCGTGTTGCATGTTACGCCAGCTCATTACCGCTGCAGTTTTTGAAACGCCTCCTTCTAAAACTTCATCCCATGCCATAAATTTCTTGCCTTTAGAAACGATAATCTGCTCTACTCTTTTCTCAAAATAGCCTTGCACTTCTGGAATGGTTTTTAAACCTTCACGCTTCATCAATTCTTTGATTTGATCGTTCTTTTCCCAAAAATTACGAGCAACTTCATCTCCACCTACGTGAATATATGGGAACGGAAATAATTTCGCAATTTGTGTAAATACAGTATCTAAAAAAACATAGACTTTTTCATTTGCTGGACACAAGGTGTTATCTACTAAACCCAATGGAGGTGCGCCACGGCTCCAGTCCATAATTTTTTCACCACTGCGCACTTTATAGTTTACGGCTTCTGGTGTACAAGACAATTCTGGATATGAAGCAATTGCAGCTAAACTATGTCCAGGAACATCTATTTCTGGCATAATGTCTACAAAACGTTCTTTAGCGTAGGCTACCAATTCTTTAATGTCTTCTTGCGTATAAAAACCTCCATAATTACGCGGTTCATCTGCCGTAGGTGGAATAAAATCTCCAAAAGCACCGACACGCTTTACATTCCAAGCACCTACTTCAGTTAGTTTTGGTAAGCCTTTAATTTCTATTCTCCATCCCTCATCATCTGCTAAGTGTAAATGCAAAACATTGTATTTATAGCGCACCATTGCATCTATATATTGTTTTACCTCTTGTTTAGTGAAGAAATGTCTAGCTACATCAAACATTAATCCTCTCCAACCTAAACGTGGATAATCTGTTATTTCTACACAAGGCATTGTCCATCTGATGCCCTTAATTTCTTCTTTGCTTTCTATTTCTTTTGGCAACAATTGCACTACTGTTTGTACGCCATAAAATAAACCTGCAGGCTTATTTGCTCTAATAGTTACTTGTTTTAAACCAACTGTGATATGGTAACCTTCCGTACCTAAAGTTGCATCTTGTTTATCGTTTAAAATCAACTTAAAAGTTGCAGTCGCAGATGGCGTGCTAATAATGCTGGTATAATATCCGGTAGGAGTGGATAGGCGTTCTTGTAAAAAAGCAACAGTTTGTTTTAACTCTGGAGATTTATTGGCTTGAATAACAATGTTTGCGGGTAACACAAAATGTCCTGTTTGTTTAACCACTGAAACAGGCTCTGGGATAATTGCAATCTCGCTATTAGCTATAGGTTCGCTATTGGAAAAAGTTTCTGAAGTACTTTCTATGGATTGAGCGAAAATGTTAATGTTAACGAATAAAAGGAATACAAACGGAATGGTAAGTTTCATGTATACTATAATTGGGATTAAACTTAAAAGTGCAATTTATTAAATTCTTTTGTCATTCCGACTTTGGAGGAATCTCTTTAATCAGATTCTTCGTTGCACTCAGAATGACAAATGTTGTGGATTATACATTAATAGGTTTTCTAACAGCATAGATTAATTCATCGTAAACCGTTCCATTTTTGTAGAAGGTTTCTTTAAGTTCTGCTTCTAAAGTGAAACCTACCTTTTCTAAAACGCGTTGCGATTTAAAATTAGTATCGAATGTTCGGGCAAAAATGCGAGTAATATCAAATGTTTTAAACCCATAGTTTACCATTAATTTTACAGCTTCAGGAACAATACCTTGTCCCCAATATTCTTCGGCAATCCAATAACCCATTTCGGCATTTTTACAATAGAAATCTGGTTGCGGATGAACGCCAATAGAACCAGCAACTTCACCATTTACTACAATGGCAAATATTTGCAATGGATTTGCAGATAATGCTAAGTTGATAAAAGCTACACCATGATCTTGCGTATAGGGAAAAGGAAATTTATTGCTCAGGTTTTTAGCGATATTATAATTATTAGCATGTTTTACTAGGCTGCTTAAATCGCTAAGATGAAAAGGTCGAAGTTCGAATTGCATGGGCTAAAACTTCATTTTATTTTCACCAGCATTTACACCTTTCATAAATTTAATGATGCCTTTCATATACGTTTGTTGGTCATCGTATAAACTCATATGACTACCGTTTTTACAATACAAATAACTGCCATTCTTAAAGGCTGATGCCATCCATTCCATATGTTTTGGATCCATCGTATCGTACTGCGCACCTATGCTTAACGCAGGTATGGTAATATTTTTAAGCTGGTCTTTAATATTCCATTTTAATAATTTGCCAGAAACGCCAAATTCACTTGGGCCTTGCATGGTGACATATAAAGATTGGTTCATTTTACTAAACGATCTATTGATGGGCTCAGGCCATTGATCTAAAGGAATGCGACAAATGTGTTTTACATAGAAGTTTGGCATTAAAAGGTCCATGTATTCTGGGTTAGCAAAATCATTTTTTGCTTCCATATCTCTAATTTTTTTGAGCACTTGCGGATCCATTTGTTTCGCCAATACCTCATCAGCATATTTTCCGTAATCGGGAATGCTCGACATCATATTGCTTACAATAAGCCCTTTCATATGTTGTTGGTACTTTAGCGCATATTGCATGGCTAAAATTCCACCCCAAGAATGACCTAACAAGTAGAAGTTGTCCTTATCTAAATTTAAAGCTATTCTAACTTGTTCCACTTCCTCAACATAGCGCCCCAAATCCCACATTGCGGTGTCTTTAGGATTGTCTGAATTGCCACAACCTAATTGATCGTAATAGATAAATTCAATTCCATCTTTTGGAAGAAAACTTTCCATGCATTCAAAATATTCGTGAGTAGCACCTGGCCCGCCATTTAAGAGTAACAGCTTTATTTTAGGGTTATTGCCAATACGTTTAGTCCAAACATTAAATTTTCCCTTTGGGGTTTGAATAGGGATGATTTTAATTCCTCCATCTAATACACCGGTATCTGCTGTATTAAAATAAGCTATCGAACTATTTTCTGAGTTATTTTTGCTGGTGCAAGCGCATACAGTAAAACACAGTAGAAAAACTCCAAGGTAAAGTAAGTTTTTGGTATTCATGATGTTAGAGGTTAAATTAAAAGATGAATATATAAATTCTAATCTTTATATCCATTGTTAATCTTATTTCAATGCATCTAAAACTTTAAATAGTTTTTTGCTAATGCCACCTCCATTATAGTTGTTGATATTGATCACGGCAATGTACTTGTTTCCATTCTTATCGGTATAATATCCGGCATAGGCTGAAACATCATTGATACTGCCGCTTTTTAAGATCATTCCATTATTTTCTGGAAAGGACTTGTAATACGCAGCAAACCAATCTTCTTTTTGCGCTTGAAATAAAACTGAAGCCATTGCTGAAGTTGTTACTCTAGTTCCCGGAGAAAGACCGCTACCATCTAAGATATTTAATGCGTTTCTGTCAATCCCTTTGGCAGCCCAAAAATTAATAACTGATGATGCACCATTCCTAGTACTCGGTGTTTTCCCTTGTTTCCAAGCAATGGTTTTAAGTAATTGTTCTCCGTAAAGATTAATGCTTTTTTTATTAAACCAGTACACAATTTCACTTAAATCTGGCGAACTAATGGTTGCTAATTTTTGAGTTACAGTTGGTACAGTTTTACCTTCTAAGTCCAATCGTCTTGTAGTCGTGGCTTCCTTTGTGCTGGTAATGGTTAATCGTAATAACGTGTCTTGTAATCGATAGGCAGCATCATAAGCAGGATCTGGTAGTGCTAATGAAATTCCAGCTTTGCTGATTCCCATTCCCCACGTACCACGTAAATACGCTAAATTGCTGTATGGCGGTAAGAAAGCATAGGCGTTATCGCCAGAACCTGATGAACCAGTTTTAAGTTCATTTACTACTTTTAAATACGGCATTGCTGGAACAACTTTTTGAATGCTAACTTCTGACCCAGTACTTGAACCTGGTTTTAAATGAATATCAAATTGATTTTCTCGCCAAGTAAGTGCAGAACTTCCAGCGCCGTAATAGTTTCCCATGTCTTGCCAAATCCAACCTTCTGGCATAGTCTGAGTACCGAACAAACTATCATCTCCAATTACCGAACCTTCAATTTTTTTAATACCAACAGCTTTAATTGCATTTACCCAAGTCGTTAAAACTGAATTTTCTTTAGTTTGCTCGTAACGCCATGAGCCTAAGGTTGGATCACCACTACCAATAATGATTAAATCACCCTGTAAAGTCCCATCTGAGGTAATTTTCCCACTGTAAGCTAAAGTAGTTTGGTATTTGAAATCTTTACCCAAAACGCTAAAAGCGGTGGCTGATGTGATTGTTTTTAACGTAGATGCTGTGGCTAATCCTATATTTTCGTTTTTAGCAAAAATTACTTTTCCTGTTTGTGCATCTAATACGCAAAGCGATGTAATGGCATATTTTGCTTGTGGGTCATCTACTAAATTCTGATAAGCTTGCGCTAATTTTACTTGGGTTTGAGCAGCTGCTAAAAAAGGTATAGTTAATAATAAAATGATGAGTTTCTTTTTGAACATGACTTTCATTTTTCTTTCTTGATAAGTGTTCCTTGATAAATTTGGTTTACTGCATAAAGTTCGCTGCTGTAACTGTAGGTATAATTACAATTAAATCGAAACCTTTTATCATTCTTAATAATTTGATGTCGGTAACTTTAATTGTCCCTTCATCTATAGCATTTCTAAGTGCTGTCATATCAAAACATTGCCATTCTTCTCCATTTACTAATTTAAATAATGGTTTTAATGATTGGAGTGTTCCGCTACTTGCATCAATCTTTTCTGCTGGATAACCTTTAAAGGGTGATGCTTGATAGCCTGTTTTGCCGACAATCATAACATGTAAGGATTTGGAAAACTGACTATCAGCAATGTTGTTAACTAAATTTCCAGTATCATATATCTCGAGTAAACTTTCACCCTTGGCAACATGATTTGCGCCAAATTTGAAAAGATTTTTTTTATTTACCCACTCATCATAAACTGCCATCAATTGATTTTTCATTAACTGCACACGTAGATGATGACTACCAGACTTATAAATTTTTGCAGTTAGCTTTAAGGCTTCTACTATTTTTTGCTCTTCTTTACTTAGTTTAAGAGAAGATAGTTCGGCAATCTTCTTTTCAAAATCAGCTGTAAATAAATAAAATGGATTTTTTTGATCTTTTAGGAAAGCTTCGAAATTATTTTTGGATTGATCTCTGATGCTTTTATATATTTCTCTGGCTTTTTCATTTTTAGTGAGTTGCATTAACTCATTGCAAATTAAGCGATCACCTACAAGCAGAATTTGATCGGTACCTTGGAATTTCGTATTAGTTCTGTTAAGTTGTTTAAGCAATTCGAATTCTAAGTCAAAAGAATAAAACGAAAAGGTATTTCCATAATTCGTAATATATTTTTTTAAGGCATCGGCAGAAAGTGTTTTGATTTTTTGTTGAAGTATCTTAGCTGTAAAAGGATCAATTTCGAAGAAGAAATTATCAAACTTAACCTGTGAAGCAATTTTACTTACAAAAAATGGGGTCTCATTCGTAAAGTGGTCTTCTCCAATTAATACATTATTACTTTTTGTAGCTAAAGAGATAATTTTGTCCCAGCCTAATCCCCTAAAGCCATTCTGTTCTTTTACAAAACTTGTTTGATTAATTTTAGCAAACTGGGTAAATAAACTATCTTGGGCGAAAGCAGCATTTAGTCCGAATGTATAAATTAAGATTGTTAATAAGGTAATCTTCTTTTTCATTTAACTATTGTATTTATTGTTTCTAATAATTTTTGCATAAAAAAAGTGATGTTTTAGCATCACTTTTCTCTATTGGTAAAATTATACCAGTTCTTTTCGCACCAAGTATTCCGCAATTTGAACAGCATTTGTAGCTGCACCTTTACGCAAATTATCAGCAACAATCCACATGTTCAATGTATTTGGCATCGATTCATCTCTACGAATACGACCTACAAAAACCTCATCTTTTTCATGTGCATCTTTTGGCATTGGATATTTTAAGTTGGCAACATCGTCTACTACAATGATGCCTTCTGTTTTTTCTAATAATGAAGTAACTTCCGCTAAATCAAATTCATTTTCAAACTCAATGTTTACTGATTCTGAGTGACCGCCCATTACCGGAATACGAACTGTTGTAGCGGTTAAACGAATATTTTCGTCACCCATAATTTTACGGGTTTCGTTAATCATTTTCATTTCCTCTTTTGTATACCCGTTTTCAGTAAATACATCAATTTGAGGAATAACATTTAAATCGATTTGGTATGGATAAGCCATTTCGCCATCAAAATTACCATTACGCTCGTTCATCATTTGATCAACCGCTTTAACGCCTGTACCCGTAACCGATTGATATGTAGAAACAACCACACGTTTAATTTTGTATTTATCGTGTAACGGTTTTAAAGCGACAACCATTTGGATAGTTGAGCAATTTGGATTCGCAATAATTTTATCGTCAATAGATAAAGTATGTGCATTTACTTCAGGAACAACTAATCTAATAGCTGGATCCATTCTCCAAGCAGAAGAATTGTCAATAACTGTAGTGCCTGCTTCTTTAAAACGAGGAGCATGTTCTAAAGAAGTGCTTCCTCCAGCAGAAAACAAAGCAATATCCGGGCGCATTCCAATCGCAGTATCCATGCTAACGATTGGAAACTGTTTACCCTTGAACGTAATTAACTTACCAACGCTCTTTTCAGACGCAACTGGAATTAATTCTGTCAATGGGAAATTTCTTTCTTCCAATACTTTTAACATTACGGTACCAACCAATCCGGTAGCACCTACTACTGCAACTTTCATTTTTCTCTGTTTTTTTATATATTTAGTAAATTCTTAATATCTACCAAATATGAGAAAAAGTTTACTTTTTTTAATGTTGCTGAGTGTTAAACTTACATTCGGCCAAGTTTCTGATGACTTTAGTGATGGAAATTTCACTACAAACCCAAGTTGGGTCGGGAGTACATCACTGTTTAATATCAACGCTACAAAGCAGTTGAAGTCCACGTTAAGTTCTACTGCTCAAACAGTTACCTTATCAACTACAAACACTTATGCTACAAATGCCAAATGGGAATTCTCTGTACAACTGAGTTTCGATCCCTCCGCAAGTAACTTGGCAAGAATTTATTTAATTTCTGATCAGCAGGATTTAAATGGACCCTTAAATGGCTATTTTGTTCAAATTGGGGAAAGTGGGAACATGGACAGTTATGATTTGTACAAGCAAACAGGCACAACGGTAAGCAAAATTATCGATGGTCCTGCAAAAACTAGAGTGGATGCAAACAAACTTTTAGCACAGGTTCGTGTAACTAGAAACGATGATGGAAAATGGGAATTGTACACAGATATAACTGGCGGAAAAAATTATTCGTTAGAAGGAACTGTGACTGATTTAACATTTACCAATTCTGATTGGTTTGGTGTGTTTTGCAAATATACAGCCACAAGATCTGATGGGTTTACCTTTGATGATTTTAGCATTACGGAATTAACGCCAGATGTGACTGCGCCTACTTTAGTAAGTGCAAAAGTGCTGGATGAATTTACGGTTGAGGCTGTTTTTTCAGAGCGATTGGAATCTTCTTCCGCCTTGATGGCGAATAATTATGCGATTGCTAATTTGAATAATCCTGTTTCCATAATTACTACAAGCGTACCAACTGTTTATAAATTGACGTATGCTTCGGCTTTGCCATCTGGCGATTACAAATTAACAGTTAACAATGTTAAAGATTTGAAAGGAAATGTAATTTCTGCTAATAATATAGCTTCATTCTTTTACTTAAAGCCTTATACGCTTAAAAAAGGAGATCTATTAATTAGTGAAATTTTGGTTAATCCTAGAACCGGCGGAGTTGATTTTATAGAAATTTACAATAACACAAATCAGGTTTTAGATTTAGCAGCAGTACAGTTGGCAAATGCCGATGTAAACGGAAGTCCTGCAAATATTAAAAATGTTAGTACAACAGCAGTATATATGCCAGCCAAAACCTATTGGGTTCTCACTACTAAACCTGCTATAGTTAAGGAGCAATATGAAGTGAAATTTCCAAATCAATTTGTACAAATGAGCAGCTTGCCTTCTTATAACAATGATAAAGGCTCTGTAATTTTAATGTCGTCACAAGAAGTATTGGATCGATTGGATTACACGGACAAAATGCATATTCCACTTTTACAAAATGCAGATGGTGTTGCTTTAGAAAGGGTTTCATTTACAAAACCGACCACTGAATTGGGTAATTTTAAATCTGCCGCAGCTACAATTGGTTTTGCTACACCAACGTATAAAAATTCACAAGAAGAAAATCCTTCACTTATTAAAAGCAACGTTAGTTTAGCGAGTAAAACTTTTTCTCCGGATGGAGATGGTTTTGAAGATGCATTGCAAATTGATTATCAGTTCGTAACTAACGGAAATTTAGCCACTATTAACATTTATTCTGATAAAGGAATATTGGTTCGCAAATTAGAACGAAATACAACAATTGCCACTACTGGAAGTTTTAGCTGGGATGGCATGAACGATAATGGTCAGCAAAGTAAAGTTGGTATTTACGTTATTAAGTTTGACACTTTTGCCTTAAATGGGAAAGTTGAACACTTTAAGCAAACCTGTGTTTTAGCAGCAAGACTGAATTAATATTTCAGATTTTTTTTAAACAATATGAAAACGTGTTTGTTGTTTTAGAAAAAAAGGAATGATTATGAAATATGGAAAATTAATAGGGAAAATTCTTTCTCGAAAATCAAGTAATAATGGTCAAGTTGCTGTGGCAATAGTTGCAGGTTTAGCTGCCGGTGCAATACTTAGTATTTTATTCGCTCCAGAAAATGGAAGAGATGCACGTAAACTAATTAGCGATAGAGCAAAAGATTTAGGTAGCTCCGCTAGAGACACTTACGCTGCATTAAAAAATAGAATATCAGGTAATAATTTTGAAGAACACAAAGATGATGTTGCTCCAGAAGTTCCACATTTTGTTCGTACGCCAGTTAAAAAACGTAAATCAGATATCAGGGATATTATCCACGAAAGTCATACTGAAGATCAACATACTAAACAATCAATTAGCTAAATAATAGTAAGTTCAATTTTCATTGCTAAACAATGAAAATTGAACTTTTAAAAGTTTTATTACAACAATTGATTATTAACGTAATCGAAGCTGGTTCTTATTGAGCCTAATTCATCAGGTTTATAATTAAACTCGTGTTCAACGAAGTAGTGTTTTACACCAGCCATTTTTGCCCCAGTAAATATGGATTTAAAATCTACTGCTCCCTGACCAATTTCTGTATTTACATCATTTTTAGTTTTGTCCATGTCTTTTATGTGCCACATGGTAAAACGATGTTGATGCGTTTTGAAAAGCGATAACGGATCTACCCCAGAGCGTGCTACCCAATATAAATCCATCTCAAAATCTACCAGATTTTTATCTGTCTCATTTAATAAAATCTCATATCCAGTTGTATTACCAAACTTTGTAAATTCAAAATTGTGGTTGTGGTATGCTAATTTCAAGCCAGATGCTTTACATAAAACCGCCGCCTCGTTAAGTTTGCCTGCAATTTTTTTATAGTCATCAGCTGTTTTTCTAAGCGAATCTCCCAAATAAGGAACGGTTACATATTCACCCCCAGTAATATTTGCTGCCTCGATATAAGATTTTAGTTCATCGCTATTTTTGCCTGCAATAAAATTATCCATTCCATAATGACCACTTGGTGCTTTTATACCGTTTGCTTTTAATAAATTATCAAAAGCTTTTGCATCTAATCCCCAAAATTTATCCTTTACAGAATAGCCGTAAGTTTCTACTTCTTTGTATCCAATTGCTGCAACTTTTTCAATTATTCCTTTGATATCGTTTTTAATGATATCTCTTAAGCTATATAATTGTAACCCAACAGGGTGTTTAGCAGCTGGTGTACAGGCAAATGAAGGGGTTACTGCAATCGCAGCCGCAATTAGCCCTGTTTGTTTAATAAATGATCTTCTTGAATTCATGGGGATTTACGTTTAATTATAAATTAGGTAGTAGCTTCTGGTTTAGTTTTATCATTAAATAAAACAGCAAAGAGTATAAATACAACAAATGCAATTCCAGCTGGGATAATCCAAATCATTTTCCAATTTTCTTCTCCACCCACTTTATACATTTCTGTAATTTGTCCTGCAACCATAAATCCAATAAGCATGCCAATACCATAAGTAGCTAGCGTAATTAGACCTTGTGCAGAGCTCTTGAACTTTTCTCCTGCTTTAGAGTTGGTATAAATCTGACCTGAAACAAAGAAAAAGTCATAACAAATTCCATGTAGTGCTATTCCGATTAATAACATAAAACTCAATTCGCCTGCATTGCCATAGGCGAATAAAACGTATCTAATTGCCCAGGCAAGCATACCTACGAGGATAGTTTTTTTGAAACCGAATTTTTTAAAGAAAATTGGTAAAGCTAAAAGGAATAAAACTTCGGATGCCTGACCAATAGTCATCTTACCAGTCGGGTTTTCCATACCTATACTCCCTAGGAAGTTATTAGCATTTTGATAATAAAATGCCAATGGGATACAAATCAAAATAGAAGAAATGAAAAATATTAAAAAGTTTTTGTCTTTTAACAATTTTAATGCATCTAACCCTAAAATATCAGATACTGTTACTTTTTGTCCGGCACCTTTTGGAGGTGTTTTCGGTAACATAAAACTAAATATACCTAGCGCTAAAGATCCGATACTTGCCATTAAAAAGGTATTTTTTAATAACCCATTCTCGACGCCTTCTTTCGAATCCCAGTGAAAAGCGTAGCTAATCAACAATCCCGCAACAATCCATCCAATTGTACCCCAAATTCTAATGCTTGAAAACTCTTTCTCTGGGTCATTCATTTGATTAAATGATACTGAATTTACCAACGCTAATGTTGGCATATAAATAATCATGTATCCTAAAACGTATGGATAAAATGTACCAATCTCAGTTGCATTATACATTTGATACATTAAAATGGCACCAACAATATGCAAAACACCTAAGATTTTTTCGGCATTAAAATATCGATCTGCAATTAACCCAATAATAAATGGAGCAATAATAGCTCCCCAAGATTGAGTTGAAAAAACTGAACCAGTTTCTGGACCAGATGCTTTTAAATTTGTTGCCAAAAATGTGCCTAGTGTTACAAACCATGCGCCCCAGATAAAAAATTCTAGGAACATCATGAAAGATAATTTGATGCGAGTTGTTGAGTTCATTTTATGTTTGGTTAGGTTTAGTTCTTTTACAATTCTTTAATCGATATGTTTCTATACCACACTTCATCGCCATGGTCTTGCAACGATATTTTGCCAGTTTTATAAGTTCCAAAGCCTTCCCATGTAGCAAATTTACTTCCAGCAATTAAGGCTTTCCAATTGGCATCCCACATGGTGGTATTTACTACTTTTACACCATTTAAAATGAAAGTTAAATTTCCTTTATCACTAATAATTTCCGATTTATTCCATTCACCTACTGGTTTTACAGGCTCTATATCGCTTTTAACCATATCATATAAGTTTCCGGCTCTGTGCTTAGTTATTTTTCCATCGGGATGCCCGTCATTATCTAACACTTGCATTTCTGGGCCTGTGCTATATGTTTGACTATATTTTGGGTCTTCGTGAATGTAAAATATCACGCCACTATTTGATTTTGGAGCAACCTTCCATTCTAATTTTAAATGGAAATTGGTATACTCTTTATCCGTTACTAAATCGCCACCACCATCTTTTCCTTTTGTTTTTGGATCTAAATGGATAGCGCCATCTTGAACTTGCCAAGCACTTCCAACGGTAGTTTTTCCGTAAGTATGCCAACCTGAAGTAGTTTTTCCATCAAAAAGTGGAGTAAACCCTTTTTTAGCTTTTGTTGTTTGAGCGGTAGAACTGCAACCCATAACTATTAATACCAGTCCCGATACTATATACTGTTTCATTTTATTAAATTTAATGTTCCGTAATTATACCCCTAAAGTCCAACCTTTGCGGTATTCTCTTTTCACAAATTGATTCACTTCATCAAAATTTGTCACTTTCATATTGTCGTTATCCCACAATAATTTTTTGTATCTGCCAGGATAAATAGTTTTACCTTCAGCATTTTTACCTTGAATATCAGCTGCACGAATAGCTAAATTAGCCATCAATAAGCATTCAGTTAATGGTCCTGCAATTTCGAAAGGAGAACTCAATTCTTTTTTGCCGTGACCGGCGATACATGCCTCTACCCATTGCGCATAGTGACCATTTTCTCCTCCAGTTACACGAGCAAATTTTGCAGGTACCTTAATATCTTTTGTTTTACTTAATGGTAAAAGTTGTGGATTTCTTCCATACGTTTCTGATGTCATTTTTCCTTTAGTACCGATAAATAAAGTTCCATTTCCACCGTCTCCGAATTTTTCATTTGCCATTAATTCTTCAGGTCGTGTTGGTTGAATTCCACCATCCATCCAATGTACAGTCACATCGCCTTTTGTTTTATTGGTTTTAGGGAATTTTAAGGTTACATGACTTGATGGAGGACAGCTTTCAGGGAAATAACCTCGTTTAAATTCATCCACATAAACAGAACCCACACTTGCTTCCACTTCTTTCGCATATTTTAAGTTCAATACACTAAAAGGAGTTTCTAATAAGTGGCAACCCATATCACCTAATGCACCAGTTCCATAATCCCACCATCCACGCCAGTTAAATGGTACCAATTTATTTACATAATCTTTGTAAGGAGCAGTTCCTAACCATAAATCCCAATCCAATTCTGCTGGTACTTCTGCTTTATTTGCAGACCATGGAATACCTTGAGGCCAAACCGGTCTATCTGTCCAAGCATAAATTGTATGTACATCGCCAATTAAACCAGCATCATACCATTCCTTCATTTGTCGTGGACCATCATTTGAAGCACCTTGATTTCCCATTTGGGTAACCACTTTATATTTTTTAGCCGCAGCGGTTAATGCACGAGCTTCGAAAATATCATGAGTAAGGGGTTTTTGTACGTATACGTGTTTGCCTAATTGCATGGCAGCCATAGCTTGTACCGCATGGTTATGATCTGGAGTAGAAACCGTAACGGCATCAAAGTTCTTATGTTCTTTATCGAACATTTCTCTCCAGTCTTTATAGAATTTAGCTTTAGGGAAACGTTTTACACTTTCTACAGCTCTTCGTGTATCTACATCACATAGATAAGCAATATCTGCTTTGCCACTTTCGGATATTAAACGAAGATCTGAATCTCCTTTACCGCCCACACCTATACCAGCAACAATTAACCGATCGCTCGGTGCTAAAAATCCTTTACCGCCCAAAACATGACGAGGAACAATCATAAATGCTGCAGAGGCAATTGCTGTTGTCTTTAAAAAATTACGTCGACTGCTTGCGTCTACTTCTTTTTTTGCCTTATCCATTTTAAAATTTTTTAAGGTTAATGTTATTTTTTAAGCGTTAAAATATACTTCACCATTGATTTAGCTTCATCGTTCGTTATTTTAGTGTGAGGCGTCATTGGAATATTCCCCCAAACACCTTTACCACCTTTTACAATTTTATCGGCTAATAAATTTACATTTTCGTCTGTAGCAGGATATTTTGCTGCAATTTCTTGATAAGCAGGGCCAATTAATTTATCCTCTTTATGATGACAACCGATACAATCTGATTTCACAATCAATAATTCGCCTGGCTCCATTGCTGGTTTAGACTCACTTGTAGCAGGCGTAGTAGTCGTAGCAGTATCCGAATTCGAAGTTGAGCCACCACATGCAGCTAATAAAAAAGTAATTGCGCTTAAAAATAAAAGTGTTTTTTTCATCTATATTGTTTTTTATTGGTGATGAAACGATCATTATGATGGTTTCATCTAATTATTATTGTTATATGCCTAAAATTTTCTTGTTAAAATTTGCATCGCCGCCTGCGGATGCGAAGTCATCAAATGCTTTGGTGGTAACTGGAATAATGTGATTTTTAATAAATTCGGCACCTTCTCTAGCACCAGTTTCCGAATCCTTAATACAGCATTCCCATTCCATTACTGCCCAGCCTTGGTAATCGTATTGGGTTAATTTGCTGAAAATGCGTTTAAAATCTACTTGTCCATCACCAGGAGAGCGATAGCGCCCTGCTCGATTTGCCCAACTTTGGTAACCGCCAAATGTCCCTTGTTTTCCTGTCGGATTAAATTCCGCGTCCTTTACGTGAAATGCTTTAATTCTTTCGTGATAAAAATCGATGTACTGAATATAATCTAATTGTTGCAACACAAAGTGCGATGGATCGTACAATAAACAAGCTCTCGAATGATTGTTCACTTTGGCTAAAAACATTTCATACGTTTCGCCGTCAAATAAATCTTCTCCTGGATGGATTTCGTAACAAACATCCACACCACATGCATCAAATTCATTTAAAATTGGTAGCCAACGTTTTGCTAATTCTGTAAAACCATCATCTACTAATCCTTCTGGGCGTTGTGGCCAAGGATGAAATGTATGCCATAATAAGGAGCCGCTAAAAGTTGCATGTGCTTTTAATCCCAAATTTTGGGAAGCTTTAGCCGCATATTTTAATTGTTGTACAGCCCATTCAGTTCTAGCTTTTGGATTATTCTTCACTTCATCTGCTGCAAAAGCATCAAATAATTGATCGTATGCTGGATTAACAGCTACCAATTGACCTTGCAAATGAGTAGAAAGTTCGGTAATCACTAATCCGTAAGAAGCTACTTTTGCCGTAAGTTCATCCGCATACGTTTTACTTTCCGCAGCCAATTTTAAATCGATAAAGCGTTTATCTAAGGTTGGCATTTGGATGCCTTTAAATCCTAAACTAGCCGCCCATTTGCAAATTCCATCTAATGAATTAAATGGGGCTTCATCTCCAATAAACTGGGCTAAAAATACGGCTGGTCCTTGTATTGTTGTCATTTTTTAAATTTTAAAATCGTACCATTTCTGATCTGATTTACTTGAAGCTACTACATTTTCAATAAAGGCCATTCCGCGAACGCCATCTTCTGCATTGGGAAAGTCGAGCATTTCTGAACTAGGTTGTGTACCATTTTGTTTAGCCATCAAGGTTAATGCAAAGTTTTTATAAATATTAGCAAAGGCTTCTAAATATCCCTCTGGGTGACCTGAAGGTGTTCTCGTATTAAATTTAGCAACGGCTGATAAATAATTATTACCTGTTTTATAAACTTGAGTAGGTTGATCAAGCCATTTTACAAGTAACGTATTTGGCTCTGCTTGATGCCATTCCAATCCACCTTTTTCGCCATAAATTTTAATTTTCAGGGCATTTTCTTCTCCAGCAGCAATTTGCGATGCCATTAAAGTTCCATTGGCGCCATTGTTAAATCGCAATAACACATTTCCATCATCATCCAATGCTCTGCCGTCGACAACACAATTTAAATCAGCACAAATTTTTTCAATTTGTAAGCCCGAAATATATTCTGCTAAATGTGCTGCATGTGTACCCACATCGGCCATGCAACCACTAATTCCACTTTTCTTAGGATCAGCTCGCCAAGCCGCCTGTTTATTATCCGCAGGTGCTGGCTGACTTAACCAACCTTGTGGATATTCTACACAAATTTTTCTGATTTTGCCAAACGCACCTTCTTTTACCATCTGCTTTGCATGTTTTACCAATGGATAACCAGAATAAGTATGAGTTAAACAAACCAATAATCCAGTTTCTGCTGCTTTTTGCTGTAATGCTTTCGCTTCTGCTAAAGTTAACGTGATGGGTTTATCAATTACCACATGAAAGCCGTTTTCTAAGGCCATCATAGCAGGTCCAAAATGAACATTATTTGGTGTAACAATACTTACAAAATGCATTCTTTCCGATTCAGGAAGTTTGCTTTCTGCAGTAATCATTTCTTGATAGCTGGTATATATTTTATCTTCTGGCAAGAACAATTCTTTTCCAGAGGCGATTGCATTTTCTGCATTTGAGCTTAACGCTCCGCAAGACAGTTCAATTAAACCGTCCAAACTTGCAGCCATACGATGAACTGCGCCAATAAAAGCACCTTTTCCACCGCCAATCATCCCCATTCTTATTTTTCCTGTCGCCATTAAATATTACCCTTTTTCAATTCAGTAACTGCATAATCACACGCTCTTGCTGTTAAAGCCATATACGTTAATGAAGGGTTTTGACAAGCAGTTGAAGGCATACAAGAACCATCTGTTACAAATACGTTTTTAACTTCATGCATTTGATTCCATTTATTTAGAACAGAAGTTTTAGGATCTTTACCCATTCTTGCGGTTCCCATTTCGTGAATCGCCATACCTGGCATAGAACCATTATCGTATGTTTTAACGTTTTTAATGCCTGCATCTTCTAGCATTTCAGCTGCATCATTCATCATATCAATGCGCATTTTTGCCTCATTGTCTTTAAACTCACAATCGATAGCCAATACAGGTTGTCCCCATTTGTCTTTTTTAGTTTTGTCAATGTATACACGGTTTTCATGGTATGGAAGCGATTCGCCAAAACCACCTAAACCCATACTCCAAATGCCTGGTGTGCTGATTAAATCTTTAAAATCTCCACCGAAAGCTAATTCTGCAATATCATTATGCCAGCCTGAACGACTTGCACCACCTTGATAACCGAAACCACGAACATAGTCGCGTTTATCGTTACCTACATTTCTATAACGTGGAATGTAAACTCCATTCGCTCTTTTACCATAGGTATATTTATCATCAAAACCCTCTGCCTGACCTGATGCTCCACAACGGAAATGATGGTCCATTAAATTATGCCCTAACTCGCCACTGCCATTACCTAATCCGTTAGGATGCTCTGGAGATGTTGAGTTTAGCAATAAAAATGTACTACCTAAAGTAGAACCGTTCACGAAAACTATTTTCGCAAAATATTCAATATGCTCATTAGTTTCCGAATCGATAATTCTAACTCCTTTGGCTTTTTGAGTTTCTTTATCGTATATAATCTCGTTAACCAAAGAAAAAGGCCTCAATGTTAGATTACCTGTTGCAACTGCTGCTGGTAAAGTAGATGATTGTGTACTAAAATAAGCGCCAAAAGGACAACCACGACTACATAAATTTCTATATTGACAACTTCCTCTACCGCCATGTTCTACCGTTAAATTGGCGGTACGACCGATAGTCATGATACGGCCTTTATTGTATTTTTTTTCAATACGATCTTTTACAGATTTCTCTACGCAATTCATTTCCATTGGCGGAAGAAAATGTCCATCTGGAAAGTGAGGATAATTTTCAACCGAACCACTAATTCCTGCAAATTTCTCTACATAGTCATACCAAGGTGCAATATCTTTATAACGAATTGGCCAATCTACTCCATGTCCATCTTTTGCATTATCTTCAAAATTAAGATCGCTTAAACGGTAACTCTGGCGACCCCACATTAATGATTTTCCACCTACATGAAAACCGCGATACCAATCGAACCTTTTAATCTCAGTATAAGGGCAATCCAAATCATTTACCCAAAAACTTTCATTAAATTCCTGATAAGGATAATCTCTTTTTTGTACAGGGTGAGATGCTTTTTGAGCTTCTGTTAATCTTCCACGATGCTCAAATTCCCAAGGCTTTTTCATGGCCGTGGTATAATCTTTAATGTGTTCTATATTTCTGCCACGTTCTAGCATTAGGACTTTTAATCCTTTTTCTGTTAACTCTTTTGCTGCCCATCCACCACTAATTCCAGATCCTACAACAATGGCATCGTATGTATTTTGTGCGGTTGCTTTTGTATTTAAATTCATTATAAAATGATAATAAGGTTTATGCCCAAACTTTTTGACCAGGTTTAAGGTCTACACATCCGTTGTAACGACCAGGGATTTGTACGTATTCATAAGCTTGTGTGGCACCAACTTCTGATGTAAAGTAGCCAAGCATTGTTAAATCTCTTGCAATTGCAAAAAACTGAGGTGTAGTTTTTGGCGGGTCTTTAACTGCCATTGGATTTCCAGCTCTTTCTTTCTCTGGTTTATTTCTTTCGATATCCATTTCTAGTTTAGCAGCTTTTTCATTCGCATCATTTTCTGTCTTTTGAGCAGCTACAGTTTCATCTCTAACTTTAGTAATGAGTTGTTCGCGTTCTTTAACAGAAATTTCTAGGAATGATTTGCCAAAGTCTTTTTTAGATCTGGTTTCAATATTTTCTAATCCTTTTACAAAAGCTTTCTGTGCCTCCTCAGGATAGCATTCTTTTATCATCATACTGATAAATGGGCCAACGTTAGCAGCTTTTGCTCCAGGAGATTTTGCGGTTGTAGGAATAATGATATCGGCTATTTCTGAAATTAGCTTTTCTTGGTCTGAGGTAAATAGATTTGCACTATTTTTTCCAGGTTCATTGCAGCTATCAAATAAAGTGGCAATTGTTGTGGCTGATAAGGCTCCACCAATTAAAAAAGCTACACTTTTTACGGCTTCTCTTCTGTCCATATGATTTGGTTAGGTTTTTGTGTTCCAACGGAACTCCGTTGGAGCAATTAAATTAGGTAAAATATATCAAGATAAAGAACCTCATTTAAAAATATACAACGATTTTAGATTTTAATATTGTACAAAATACACTTAGGCGTATTGTAAGGCAAATAAGACTTTGTAAAAATTAGTTTACATAATAAAACGTTTTACGTATTAACACATTTGCAGATTTTTTTACCTTTGTTGCATTACCCACATTGTATGATCGAAAAAATACTAGTACTTGGTTCTAACGGACAAATTGGTACTGAATTAGTTACAGCTTTGCGCAAGGGTTATGGAAACGACAATGTTGTTGCTTGCGATATCCGTAGACCTGATTATGAGACTAAAAATGCTGGTCCATTTGAATTTGTAAACGTATTAGATAAGGAAATTTTAAAAGATATTTTCCAAAAATACAAGCCAACACAAGTTTATTTACTCGCAGCACTTTTATCTGCCACAGGCGAACAAAATCCAAAATTAGCTTGGGATTTGAATATGAATGGCTTGCTAAACGTATTAGATTTAGCATTAATTTATAAAACCGCTAAGGTTTACTGGCCAAGTTCAATTGCGGTTTTCGGACCAAATTCTCCAAAAGATCATACACCTCAATATTGTACCATGGATCCAAATACGGTGTATGGTATTAGTAAACTGGCAGGCGAACGTTGGTGCGAATATTACAATCAGAAATATAATTTAGACGTAAGAAGTATTCGCTATCCAGGGTTAATTAGCTGGAAAGCAGCACCGGGTGGAGGAACTACTGATTATGCTATTCATATTTTCCATGAAGCGTTAAAGAAGGGAAGTTATTCTTCTTTTTTATCGGCTACAACGGAATTACCAATGATGTATATGGACGACGCCATTCGTGGAACAATAGAGTTAATGGATGCACCAGCTGAACAAATTTCTATTCGTTCAAGTTACAATTTTGGAGGAGTTCATTTTACTCCAGAAGTATTAGCTGCAGAAATTCGTAAACATATACCAGACTTTAAATTATCATATACAGAGAACGATCCGCGTCAAGAAATAGCCAACAGCTGGCCGAAATCTATTGACGATAGTTTTGCAAAGAAAGATTGGGCTTGGAAACCAGAGTTCGATTTGGCAAAAATGACGGAAGACATGTTAACGAATTTAAAAAAGGGTTAAACAGCAGAATAAAGTATTCAATACTATAAAAAGATGGGAAGAGCATTCGAATTTAGAAAAGAGAGAAAATTTAAACGTTGGGCCAAAATGGCCGTTCAATTTACCCGTATCGGTAAAGATATTGTAATGGCAGTTAAAGATGCTGGGCCTCATCCAGAGACCAACTCTCGTTTGCGTACTGCCATGCAAAATGCAAAGGCTGTAAATATGCCAAAAGATAGAGTTGAAGCTGCAATTAAGCGTGCTTCAGATAAATCTATGGCTAATTACGAAGAAATTGTGTATGAAGGTTATGCACCCCATGGAGTTGCTGTATTAATTGAAACTGCAACAGATAATACCAATCGTACAGTAGCAAATATTCGTAGTTATTTTAATAAAACTAACGGAACTTTAGGTAAAACGGGTTCATTAGATTTTGTATTTAACCGTAAATCCATTTTCAGGTTCGCACCTGCGGAAGATTTAGATTTAGAAGAACTAGAATTCGAATTGATTGATGCAGGTTTGGAAGAGTTATATGTAGAATCTGATGAAGAAGGAAACGATATTGCTGTAGCTCAAGGTGCTTTTGAGAATTTCGGTTCTTTGCAGAAGGCTTTAGAGGAAAAAGGTATTGAGTTAAAAAGCTCAAAATTGGAACGTATTGCCTTATCTCATCATCCAGTTTCTGAAGAACAAGCAGTTGATGTATTAAAATTGATCGATAAGTTAGAGGAAGACGATGATGTTCAAGCTGTTTATCATAATATGGCTGAATAACCTATATCAAAAACAATATTTAAAGCCCAATTAGAGATGATCTAGTTGGGCTTTTCTTTTTCATTAAAACAAAAAAAGCTCTCCGATATGAAATCAGAGAGCTTAGCTTTTAGGTGTGTGTTAAAAGCGTTTATATTTTTCGAACTCGACCAGAGCCTATAATTGTTTTATCCACACTGGCATCGCCACTGTAGTTTACACTACCAGAGCCGCTTATTACAGCATTAATTTTATCGTTAGCATTTACATTTATAGAACCAGATCCACTAATTGTTGTAGAAAGTGTACCTACTGAAAATCCGCTTTTAGCTAATGAGCCAGAACCGCTAAGTGTAACATTTGCTCTACCTGCTTTTCCAGAAATATTTAAATTTCCTGAACCGCTAATTACGCCATTAAAATTATCTACATCTATATTAGCCGAAATACTACCTGATCCACTTAAAGTTGCGGCAAAACCAGCGCCTTTTGTTGATCCTACTAAGCTCATTTTACCCGAACCACTCATGGTTAGGCTTTTAATAACTTTTGCACTAACATAAGCTGTAATCTTTTTGTTCTCGTATTTATGGCTCCAGCTTGTCCAACTGTTTTGAGGTCTGATTATTAAAACGTTACCTTTAACTTCTGTTATTAAAGTTGAAATCGCATCTGCATCGCCTTCAAATCTTAAGCCTTCTGTGCTACCTAAAGTAACGACTACATTTATTGGCCCGCCAGCAGCAACACCGTTAAAGTTTTTTACTTCTCTATCTTGTTTTGAAAACTTAGATAAGCTAATAACGATTGGATAGTTTGCCAAAACAGGTTGTAGGCTCATCGTTGCTAGTACCAAGATGAAACTTAATGTGATAAATAATTTTTTCATGTTACGTGGTTTTTGTTAATAGACGCTTGTTGTTGCTTAAACGTTGCATCCGATTTAAAAAATTCTTATTCTCCTTTCTTCGTATTTACATAAAAATTAGGTTCAGTCTTAAAATTATCCATAGTTACTGATGCATCAATTTTACTTGTTTTCCAGTCGTTTGTTGGTTTAATCAACGTATACTCATCTGCTTTCAGCGAAACTTTAACTGGCATATCAAACCCTTTTACATCGGTTATCCAACGATAAGATAACATGCCGTTATTAATTTTATATTCTAATACAGGGATTTTTGAATAGCGTAGATATTGATCAAACACTTTATCTAATTTTAATCCGCTTTGCTTAGCTATGTAATTTTCTACTTCTGCAGATGTTACGGTTTTATGGTAGTAAACTTTGTTTATACCTCTTAAAATTCCTCTAAATTTCTCATCGTTATTTATTAACTGACGAATGGTATGGATTAGATTTGCTCCTTTTGGATACATATCTCCACTGCCTTCTTTGTTTACATTGTATGCACCGATAATAGGCTCTCTATTGCCAATTCCTTTTCTAATACCGATTACATATGCTTCTCCAGCTTTTTTTCCTTGTGTTGATTCGGTAAATAAAGTTTCAGAATAATTTGTAAAGCCTTCGTGTAGCCACATATCCGCTAAATCTTTACTGGTTATATTATTGCCGAACCATTCATGTCCACTTTCATGCACCGTAATAAAGTCCCATTTTAAGCCTAACCCTGTTCCAGATAAATCTCTACCTAAATAGCCTTTTTTAAATTGGTTACCGTAAGCAACTGCACTTTGGTGTTCCATACCCAAATGTGGCGCTTGCACTAATTTATAGCCATCTTTATACCAAGGATATGGGCCAAACCAATATTCAAATGATTTTAGCATTGGTTTTACATCTGCATCCCAGTGCGGGCGAGCTACTGCGCTATCTTCCTTTAAAGACCAAAAATCTAATGTTAGTGGTCCATTTTCTCCAGCGTAAGTATCTGTCCAATGTGCGTATTTGCCAATTTGAAAGGATACATCATAATTGTTAATTGGGTTTGCTACAAACCAATTGTGTTGTTTGTAACCATCTGGCTTATTTACTACGCTACGCAAACGACCGTTCGATACTTCGTCTAAATCTTTTGGCGCAGAAATACTAATTAGCATGCTATCTACTTCATCGCTTTGATGATCTTTTGTTGGCCACCATACGCTAGCGCCTAAACCTTGACAAGCTACAGAAACGAAAGGATTACCACTTTTATCTTTCTTGAAAATAAAGCCGCCATCCCAAGGTGGGTTACGTGCAATTGGCGGATTACCATTGTACCATACTGTGAAACTATCCTTGCTGCCTTTTTTTATGGTTTTTGGAAAGGTGATAAATACTGCGTTGAACTCGCGAGTATAGGGCAATTCAGCTCCTTTATATACTACCTTTTCTATTTTTAGGTTAGCAAATAGATCAAACTGTAGTTTTGTAAAATCCTGCGTAGCCGTAAAAGCAAATTCGTTACTGCCACTTACCGATTTATCATCTAAATTAATTTTTACATCTAAGTGGTAGTAATTAATATCATAACAAGTGCGTAAAGGAGTAAGCATGCCTCTTAAGGTATCTGCTCTGGTAAAAGTTTCTTTAGCCACCCCAAGCTGAGCTTTGGTACCAAAGCCTATGAGCATTAGGGCTAAGATTGTGAAAATTTTTGTTTTCATCAGTTTATAAATTAGTTATGGTTTTAAAACATTCACAGTAATAAATGAACTGTTATGAATGTCGTGGTAAATTTTATGTGTTGCTTTTTGAAAATCTTTAGGCTCTGCCTGATAAATATCCATAAACTTTTGAGGGTTTCTATCTGCCAATGGGAACCATGAGTTTTGAATCTGAATCATAATGCGATGTCCTTTTTTAAAGGTGTGGGCAACATCTGGTAATGGATAATTCACTTTTGTAATTGCCCCAGGTACAAATGGTTCAGGTTTTTCGAAGCTATTGCGGTATTTTCCTCTCATAATTTCTCCTCGAACCAACATTTCATAGCCACCCATTAATAGGTTTTTAGGGTTTGGAGTTGGGTTAGGTGCATCTTCTGGGTATACATCAATTAGTTTGACTACATAATCTGCATCAGTACCTGTTGTAGAAACTACTAAATTTGCCAATACTGGCCCTGTTAACGTAATATCTTCTGTTAAAACATCGGTTTGATAGGTTTTAACATCAGGTCTTCGAGCTGCGAAACGTTGATCATCAATCATGTACTCGCGAGTACGTCTAGCTTGAACTCCATCTTGGTACGGAACTGGATTTGCAGGATCACTCACATATTCATCCCAGCTATCTGTTCTGCCAACTTTTTCGAATGCTAACTTCCCGTTAGGCTGTAAATACAAATTTTTGCTTTCTGTATCAGCAGGTGGCCAGCTATTAAATCTCTTCCATTGATTACTACCTGTTACAAAGATATTAGCTTCGGCAGGATTAAAATTTCCCTCTCCTTTTAGGTAATATTTAAAGAATGGCAACTCGAAGTTCTCTTGGTAATAAGTGCTAGTTGGTTGTCCGAATTCGATATCACCAAAGCTATTTCCAGTACTGCGTACCCAACCTCCATGAAACCACGGGCCGGCTACTAATATGTTATTTGCAGTAGGATTTTGTTTTTCAATTGCTTTATACGTAGCAAAAGTTCCATAGGCATCTTCTGCATCAAAAAAACCACCCACAACCATTACTGCAGGTTTTACATTGGTTAAATGAGGTAATATTAATCTAGCTTTCCAAAACGTATCTAAATTAGAATGTTTAAATAAATCGTTCCAAAATTTGATGCTATCTGCAAAATATTTGTCTTTAAGGTTTTTAACTGAACCTGCTTCTAAATAAAAACGATAATTATCTTGTATTGGGAATTTAAAACCTTTCGGACCTTTATCTGGTGTAATAGGTTTAGGACGAGGAACGCCAAAAGTAGTCATGAAGCTAAAAGCATCCATTAAAAATAAGGTGCCACGGTGGTGGAAATCATCTCCCATAAACCAATCGGTAACGGGTGCTTGTGGCGAAACCGCTTTTAACGCTGGGTGTGCATTAGGTAATGAGGTTGTAGAATAAAAACCTGGATAAGAAATACCAGAAATACCAACTTTCCCATTGTTATTTTGTACGTTTTTAACTAGCCAATCTATGGTGTCGTACGTGTCTGTACTTTCATCTATTGCTTTGTTTCCTTTGCTAGTAGTTTGAGGTCTAACATCTTCAAAATTCCCTTCGCTCATCCATTTTCCACGCACATCTTGATAAACGAAAATAAATCCTTCTCTCATCATACCTGGAAAATTGCCTAAGCTAGTTTTGTATTTGTCTTCGCCATAAGGTGCAACAGTATACGGAGTACGATTAAGTAGCATGGGATATTTTTTACTCTGATCTTTTGGCATATAGATCGAAGTAAATAATTTCACTCCATCTCGCATCTGTATTTGTCGTTCTATTTTAGTGTAGTGACTTTTTACATAAGCCGAATCTGTTTCTTGTGCAGAAACTGAGCACGAAAATGAAGCGATAACGAGAAATAAGAATAGTTTTAAATTGGTCATATCGGTAAGAATAGGTTCAAAGTATAAATATATCAAACAATTTATCAGGATTTAAAGATTAAAGGATTTTCAAGATGATGCAACCAAAACTTTACAACATTACAACTTTCCAACACTAGAACAATAGCTCACCAGAACTTTACAACCTTCCAACATTCAACCTTCCAACATTGAAACCTATTGCTTAACTTTGTTGCACAAAAAAATCTTTGAATATGCAATACGATGTAGTTGTTATTGGCTCGGGTCCGGGCGGTTATGTAGGTGCCATCCGTTGTGCACAATTAGGCTTAAAAACAGCCGTAGTAGAAAAATATAAAACCTATGGTGGTACCTGCTTAAATGTAGGCTGTATTCCGTCAAAGGCATTATTAGATTCTTCAGAGCACTTTCATAATGCGGCACACACCTTTACCACACACGGTATTAATTTAAAAGATTTAAAAGTCGACATGAAACAAATGATTGCCCGTAAGGACGATGTTGTTTCACAAAACACTGCTGGCATTACCTATTTATTTAAGAAAAATAAAATTGATGCCTTTGAAGGTGTAGGTTCCTTTGTAGATAAAAATACCATTCTGGTTACCAAAGCAGATGGAACGACAGAAACGCTTTCTGCTAAAAATGTAATTATTGCAACGGGTTCTAAACCTACTGCATTACCATTTTTACCAATCGATAAAAAACGTATCATTACCTCTACCGAAGCCTTAAACATTAAAGAAGTGCCTAAAACCATGGTTGTAATTGGTGGCGGTGTAATTGGATTAGAATTAGGTTCGGTATATGCTCGTTTAGGCACGAAAGTTTCTGTAATTGAGTTCATGCCATCAATCATTGCTACAATGGATGCAGGCTTAGGTAAAGAATTACAACGTGTGTTAAAGAAATCTTTAGGCATGGAATTCTTTATGGGTCATAAAGTAACTGGTGCAACAACTAAAGGTAAAACTGTTACAGTAACTGCTGATAACGCTAAAGGTGAAGCTTTTAAATTTGAAGCTGATTATTGCATTGTTGCAGTAGGCAGAACAGCATATAGTGAAGGTTTAGGTTTAGATAAAATCGGAATTACAGTAGAAGAAAGAGGAAAGAAAATTCCAGTAAACGCACATTTAGAAACTTCGGTTCCTGGTGTTTATGCCATAGGTGATGTAATTACAGGAGCTATGTTGGCGCATAAAGCTGAAGATGAAGGTACATATGTAGCAGAAACTATTGCTGGACAAAAACCTCATATCAATTATAATTTAATTCCAGGTGTGGTTTACACTTGGCCAGAAGTTGCATCAGTTGGTCAGACTGAAGAGCAATTGAAAGCTGCTGGTGTAAAATACAAAGCGGGTTCTTTCCCTTTCAAAGCAAGTGGAAGAGCAAAAGCAAGTATGGATACAGATGGTTTCGTAAAAGTTTTAGCAGATGAAGCTACTGATGAAATTTTAGGTGTACACATGATTGGTCCACGTGCGGCCGATATGATTGCAGAAGCAGTGGTTGCTATGGAGTTCCGTGCGTCTGCAGAAGATATTGCAAGAATTTGCCATGCCCACCCAACGTATACAGAAGCGCTAAAAGAAGCTGCAATGGCGGCAACAGAAAATAGAGCAATACATATTTAAGAAGTCGGAAAGGCTTTAGTCATAAAGTCCGAAAGATATATTTATAAAAAAGCCAGCAATTACTTGCTGGCTTTTTTTGCGCCATTCGACTCGGTACCAACGCTATTATTATATCTAAATGATAAAAACTCCTTTCTATTCCCAATAGATTTAAAGAACTTTGCACTGCTAAAGAGTGCTACTTTTTTCTAGAAACTATGTCCCAAACTATTGAAGCTTCTGTTTTACAAAATCCTTTTCAAAATCACCCCTATAGTAAGAAAAGAGTAAGACTTGCGGTTTCTTTATTTTATTTCGGACAAGGAGTTTGTTTTGCTTCATGGGCAAGTAGAATACCAGATTTAAAATCAGCAATGCATCTTTCCGATGCACAATTAGGCAGCATTTTGCTAGCCCTACCTTTAGGTCAATTAGTAACCATGCCTATTTCTGGTAGGTTAACCACCATTTTTGGCAGCAGAAGAATGTTAACGATCGCTACTCCTTTGTATGCCTTTGCTTTAACTATTTTAGCTTTGGCAACTGCCGGATGGCAATTAGCACTATTTCTATTTTTATTTGGAGTAGCTGGTAATCTATGTAACATCGCTTTAAACACCCAAGGTGTTGCTGGAGAAACATATTATGGCAAACCTATTATGACTTCTTTTCATGGCGCATGGAGTATTGGTGGATTTACAGGTGCATTAATTGGGTTATTAATGGTCAATTTACACCTTAATCCCTATATCCATTTTTGTAGTATTGCTGTTTTAGCTTGGACACATATTGCCATCAACTACCGTTACTTATTAGGTTGGCAAAAGCCCAAAGAAAAGGAAAAAACAAAGCTATTTACAAAACCTCAGGGCGTACTTGTACAATTAGGTATTATTGGCTTTTGTAGTATGGCAACAGAAGGTGCCATGTTCGATTGGAGCGGTGTATATTTTAAAGAAATTGTAAAAGCGCCTCATGCGTTAATAATTCTAGGGTATACTTCTTTTATGATTATGATGGCAACCGGACGCTTTTTGGGTGATAAGGTAATTGCTCATTTTGGAAGAAAAAGAATGATACAAATCAGCGGAGTGATTATTTCTACTGGAATGTTTATTTCGGTCATTTTCCCTTTTATTGTTCCTGCAACTTTAGGTTTTATGCTGGTAGGTATAGGCGTATCTGGAATTGTACCAATGGTATACAGCATTGCTGGAAGCAACACCAAAGTTTCTCCAGGTATTGCATTGGCCATGGTTTCAGGGGTTAGTTATTTCGGTTTTTTAATGGGGCCACCGTTAATCGGTTATATTTCCGCCTTATCTAGCTTGCGTTATTCTTATGCTGTAATTGGCTGTTTCGGTTTGTTAATCTCTATACTCGTAGCCAAAATAAGTGCAATAAAATAATAGACTTCTCAAGACCATAAAAAAACCCTTTAATCTTTCGACTAAAGGGTTTTATTTGTGTGTATTATAATCTATTCAGCTGCTGGTTCTTCTGCTGTTTTATCAAAATGATCAACTTCTGCTGGTTTTTTCTTAAACCATCCTTTAATAGCTCTTGAGTTTTTATCCATTACGATATACATACAAGGCACCAAAATTAGCGTTAAGAAAGTTGCGAAACTTAAACCGAAAATCATTGTCCATGACAATGGGCCCCAGAAAGCTACGTTATCTCCACCAAAATATATATGTGGATTTAAATCCGTAAACATTTTCACGAAATCGATATTTAGACCAACTGCTAATGGAATTAAACCTAACATTGTAGCAGTTGCAGTTAATAATACCGGTGTCATACGTGTACGGCCAGCTTCAATAACTGCATCTTTAACGGTAAAGCCTTGGCTGATTAACAGTTCGGTAAATTCTACTAATAAGATACCATTACGTACCACAATACCTACTAATGCAACAATACCTAACATCGACATCATTACTGAGAATGGCATGTTGAATAGCATACAGCCTCCTAATACCCCAATAAAACTAAATAGTACCTCAACTAGAATGATAATTGGTTTGCTAATAGAGTTAAATTGAGTAACTAATATAATAAGGATTGTACCAATTGCGATAAAGAATGCCATTCCTAAAAATCCCATAGTTTCTGCCTGTTCTTCTTGGTCTCCTGCCATTTTTATTTCAACCCCTGTAGGTGTTTTAAATTGTGCTACTTCTTGTGCAACATTCTGTACTACCTGATTTGCATTGGCATCACTTAAAACATTAGATGAAAGAATGATAATACGCTTTTGCTGTTTACGCTTAATACCGCCATAAGTGTTTACGTACCGAATATTTACAAATGAAGAAATCGGAACTTGTCTAATTTGACCACCCATTGCCATATCACGATAGGTCATCTTCATGTTTCTTAAAACTTCAAGATTATTCTTTTGGTCGTCACGAGCACGAACATTAATCTCGTAATCTTCTTTATCATCTCTAAATTTAGACAATTCACGTCCATAAAGCGCTGCACGAAGATCCATCGCAATCTGGCCAGAATAAATACCTTCTCTGTTTGCTCTTTCCCTGTCGATATCAAATATAACTTCTGGTTTATTGTTCTGGAAATCTGACTTCAATTCCTCTACCCCAGCAATATTCTTGCTCACCAAGTATTTTTTCAATCTTTCAGAGGTGTGAACGATAGAATCCAAGTTATCACCAGTAATCTCAATACTAATCGGCTTAGCTGTTGGTGGACCACCTTGTTCTTGGGCTACCGAAATTTCAGCACCAGGAATACCTTTCACAGCATTTCTGATCTTATCTAAATAAGCTGCGGTATTCACCCCGTTTCTTTTGCCAAATTCTACAAAGGCAACGGTCACTTTTCCTTTATTTGGATATTCACCTTGATCTTCATCTTGGGGATCGGTTACACCTTTGGTAACGTTAGAAATGATTGATGTTACTACTGGATCTATCTTTCCATCTTTTGAAAGAACACCTGTAACACGTTGTTCAACTTTTCTAACCACTTCGTTCGTATAGGCTTGATCAGTTCCTACCGGAAGACCAACATATACATACACAAAGTTTGGATCTCCTGATGGGAAGAAAATAACCTTTTGACGACCTGCAATTACCAAAACACCAAAAAGAATGATCGTCCCGAAAAATAGCCCGAAGGTACCCCAAATTAATTTTTTAGGATGGTCTACGGCCCAATGCAATAACTTAACATATTTATTTTGGAAAGCTGGCCAAATTTTATTTTGGAAAGTCTTAACCCAATTTTCCAAGAAATAATGGTTCAATAGGTATAATATAATGATAAATACCATGAAATTACCAAATCCAAAGCTGCCAGCCAATGCACCAATAGCATAGGCAACAATTGTGGCAATGCCCAAAATAAGGGTTATTTTCTTTGTCCTTTTATCAAAAGTAGGTTTTTTGTTAGCAGAATGATCATCATGTTCCATAAAATCAACCGCAAAAACAGGGTTAATGATATAGGCTACAATTAACGATGCGAACAAAGTAACAATAAGCGTTAACGGCAAGAAATACATGAATTTACCGATAATTCCTGGCCAAAATAATAAAGGGAAGAAAGGTGCTAAAGTGGTTAATGTTCCAGAAAATACTGGTACGAATACCTCTCCAGCAGCCATTTTAGCTGCTTTTACAATAGGAACTTTACCATTATCAAAAATACGGTGTGTGTTCTCAATTACTACAATCGCATCATCTACCACAATACCCAATCCCAATAGGAAGGAGAAGAGTACAATCATGTTCATGGTAAAGTTAAAGCCCATTATTCCACCTAATAAAGGCATGAACAGGAAGGCAATAAACATTGATAATGGAACGGATAATGCTACAAAAATGGCATTTTTCACACCCATGAAAAACATGAGGATAATCGTTACCAAAATAAAACCGATGATAATCGTGTTAATCAAATCGTGCAAAGTAACACGCGTTTGATCAGATTGATCTCCAGTTATTTTAATGTCTAAAGTTTTTGGTAAAGATTTAGCCTTCATCTCTGATAAAATCTGATTGATTTTATCAGATGCTTCAATTAGATTTTGACCTGAACGCTTTTTAACATTTAAGGTAATTACGTTCTTTCCATATAAACGTGCATAACTGGTCTGTTCTTTAAATGCATCCTTAACTTCAGCGATATCTCTTAAATACACAACTGCACCTGAAGGTGTTTTGATTACTAGATTTGCAATTTCTTCAGCACTTTTGAAATCCTTTTTAATGTTCAAAGTACGACGTAGGCCGTCCATTTTCACAGTACCACCAGATGCAGTTAAATTTTCATAACCAACTGCATTTTGTATGTCAGTAAAAGAAACTTGGGCAGCAGCCATTTTATTCATGTCTACATTGATCTGAATTTCAGGATCCAAGGCACCAACCAAATCAACTCCCGAGATTTCCGGTAAAGCCTCTATACGGTCTTGGATGTCGTCAGCATAGTCCTTTAATTTTTTAAGATCGAAATTACCTGAGATATTGATATACATTACTGGGAGATCAGACATATTGAAATCCATAACTGTTGGATCATCTGGAATGTCATTTGGTAAATCTGTCTTAGCTTTATCAACCGCATCTTTTACACGCTGTTTAGCATCTTTGATATCTACATCAGTACCAAATTCGGCAGTAATAACTGAGAAATCCTGATAAGAATTCGAGGTCACTTTTTTCAAGCCTTGTGTACCTTTGATTTGTTTTTCTAGCTGTTTGGTCACTAGGTTCTCCATGTTTTCAGGAGAAGTACCAGGATAAACAGTTTGTACGAAAATTTTAGGAACAATTACTTCCGGAAAATTTTCTTTCGGAGTTGAATTATAGGCAAATAATCCAGCTAGTGTAATCATAATCGTAATGATATAGATAGCCGTTTTATTGTCTATTGCCCAACTTGATGGGCCAAACTCTTTGTTTACGTCTTTCATTTTATTTGAATGTTAGAGACTAATTAGCTGATTAATATTTAACTGGATCGCCTTCATTGATGTCATCAATTCCGGTAGTTACAATCTTGTCGCCTTGGGTTAAACCTGATAGAATTTCAGTTTTTCCATCTATTGTCCTTCCAGCTTTTATTGTTGTACGTTTCGCTTTTCCATCCACTACTGTAATCACATATTGACCATTTTCTGCATTTTGAATGGCACTAACTGGTACTACAATTGCTTTTGAGTTTTTATAGTCCACAACTTTTAATATTACAATCATATTAGCACGATATCTTGCATTTGATGGTAGTTTAACTTCGATATTGAAACTACGAGAAGAAGGATCAATTACCTTAGCAGCGAAGCTAACCTTAGTTACTAAGCTATCTGGAATATCTGGGAAGATTACTTTTACATCATCACCTTGGCTAATCTTGCCTAAGTATGATTCTGCAACCTGCGCTTTAGCTTTCAAGATATTTCCGTTCACAATTCGAATACCCGTCATGCCTGGAGCTACAGCCTGACCAACTTTCAGGTCCATCTGTTCAATACTTCCACTAATAGGAGCTTTGATTTTATACATCGCTTGTTGAGAACGCAAAACATTCATTTGACGCTCTAAACCCTCTTTTTGAGTTTTTGCATTTAAGTATTGAACTTCAGTACCGATTTTTTGATCCCAAAGATTTTTCTGACGGTTAAATAGATTTACAGCCAAATCAATTTGTGTCTGCAACTGTGCCATGCTTTGACGAAGTACATTATCGTCAATTTGAGCTAAAACTTGCCCTTTACTAACTGTTTGGCCAATACTAACATATACTCTGGTTACAACACCCTGTGCTTCAGGATTAACCTGAACATTTTGTTCAGCATCTACCTTACCTTGAATTTCTACATAATTATTAAAGGTAGTCTGTTTAACCTCGAAAACGGTTACATCTTTCGTAGATATAGAGTCTTTGCCACCAACAGAGCTTTCTAATTTTGCAATTTTCGCATCTAATTCTGTGCGTTGTTTTTTAAGATCCGCTAATTCAGCTTTTGGATCTTTTTTCTCAGAAGAACACGCTGCTAAAATTGCGATTGCTGCTATAAATAATATTCTTTTCATTATAAATTGTTTGTAAGGTTAGTAGTTAATGTTTCCTAAAGCTTTATCTAGATTTACTTTGTTAATCAGCATATCGTATAAAGCATTGATATAGTTATTTTGTGCTTCCTTTAATGAAGTTTCGGCAGTAGTTACCTCTAAACTTGAGCCTACACCTTGATCGTATTTGATTTTAGTAACACGTAAAACCTCTTTAGCTAACTCCATATTTCTTTTTTGGTTTTCTAAAGATTTTTGACCGTTTAAATACGTGGTTTGTGCTTGTGCAACTTCTAAATCAATAGAGTTTTGAAGATTGACCAAATTGTTATCTGTTTTAAGTACCTCTAATTTTGCGTTACGTAATTGGTAAAGTTTCTGACCTCCAGAAATTATTGGTACTGATAATCTTAAACCGATCACTGTTGTTGGAAAACGCTTATCGTATAAATCAGAAAATTTATCAGATTGGAAGTTTGCAGATGTGCTTCCAAAGGCAGATAGTGAGGGTAAAAACAAACTTTTATATCTTTTTACATCTAACTCATTTAATTTCTTTTGCGTTTGTAGTAAAGAGTATTCTATTCTTTTAGTATAAACCTGATTCTCGCCAATTATAGGGGTTTTATCTATATTAACATCGTTAATTTTATCGGTTAATGTAAGTGCACTACCAATTGACATGCCCATTTGAAACTTTAACAAATTCACGTTTAAAGCCAATAACCTAATTACATTTTCACGTTCAGTTAATAAATTGTTATTTAAAACGCTAAGCCTATCAACATCAATTTTTTCTACAAAACCATTTTTTAACATTTGTTCTGTATCATTTAAAGATTTTTTTAAACGCTCTAAATTTGCATCAATCAAGGCTAATTGTTCGTTGCTTACCAAAACAGAGTAATAAGCTTTAGTTACTGCAACTATAGTTTCAATCCTAGTTCTACCAGTATTTTTTACAGATAGCTCTTTATAGGTTTTAGAAGCTTTTAAACCTACTAGATAACTCCCATCAAATAATAATTGATTAAGTTCTAGTCCAATTCCAGAGTTGTATTTAACACCAAATTTAACAGGGATCTGAGTACCAGGTGCTCCAAAAAATTCGCCAGGAAGTAAACTTGTAGGAACTTTAAGATAATCCTGAAAGTTTGCATTCCCGCTTAATTGAGGAAGTCCGATTCCAATGGTTTGTTTCACCGTGTTGATTGCAATTTGCTCATCAATCTTGGCATTTTTAATGCTAATTTGATGGGTTAGTGAGTAGTTGATCGCATCTTGTAAGCTAAAACTTGCCGTCGTGTCTTTTTGCTGAGCCATGGCTGGAAAAGCCAAACTCAAACCAAAAAGTAAAATGTAAAGTTGTTTTTTCATAAATGATTATACTTGGGACGATTGTTGTTTGTAATAATTAATTTTTTCTAATCCTTTTGAGTTGCAAACTCCATACAGGAAATGTTCAGTAATCTCAGCCATTACCTGAGCAATGTTATATTTATTCTTGGTGTAATGATCGTGCTGATTAAAAAGTAAATCAACTTGATCAAGGCGCATCTGCGTTAAAATATCTTTGTTAATTTCTGGGCGGTACAAATCTTCCTTTATACCTCGTTCAAGATTTGCATAAATACATTTACCCAAATTATTTTCCTTAAACTCCTTAAAATACAACCATGCTTTTGGATGATATTTTTGCAAATCATAAAAAAGCTTTGGGTTCATGCTGCTTAATAATTCATGGATATTGATAATAGCGAAAAATATTTCATGAACTGCATTCTCTGCACTTGTTGCACAAAAATCCATTGTACAATTTTGATTTTCTAGTTTGGCTTTTATTAGAATATTTACCAGTTCATCTTTATCTCTAAAATGCTGATAAATTGTCTTTTTAGACATGCCCAAATGTTTGGCAATGTCATCCATCGTTACACTTTTAAAGCCGTACTGACAGAAAAGCTTATCTGATTCCTCAACTATGTATTCTTTAACTTCCAATTTTGCTCCTTAATTAATTTAGTAAAACTAGCCCCAAATTTTCTTGATTAAAATTGTAATCTCTTCAGCTATCGTAGTTTCTACTTCTTTATATCCCAACATATTCTTAAAAATGATAGAGCAAAACTATGGAAACTTTTTTTAATTCCAAAGTTTCCTAATTAATATTTTTATCTCTTCTATGAGCGTTTGCTCGGTTTGTGTTGTTTCCATGCTACAAAAAAACATAATTATGCAAGGCGGAAATAGTCTTAATCGGTGAATGGAGGATTTGAGTAGGTGAAATTCTGAAGAAATCGGATTACAGGTTGCGGACTTATTATCTGCTAGGTTAATAATTTAACAACTGAAAGATTTGTTTTATATTCGGCATGAGAAGGAATAAATAACCAAAAAATGAAAAAAGGAAGAATAGAGGCATTTAGCGATGGCGTTATTGCCATCATCATTACTATTATGGTGTTGGAGTTAAAAATCCCACACGATAAAAGTACCTTAAAAGATTTAATGCCATTACTACCTGTATTTTCGAGCTATGTATTGAGTTTTATCTATGTAGGCATTTACTGGAATAACCATCATCACATGTTTATGGTGGTAAATAAAGTAAACGGCGCTATACTTTGGGCAAACTTGCATTTATTATTTTGGCTTTCTATGATCCCTTTTGCTACTGGATGGATGGGAGAAAATCATTTCGCTGCTGCGCCTATAGCCTTGTATGGTTTTGTTTTATTAATGAATGGAATTGCCTATTCAATTTTAGCTTCGTTATTAGTTAAACACCATGGTGAAGATTCATTATTAGCAAGGGCTTTGGGAAATGATTTTAAAGGCAAACTTTCCGTAGCGTGTTATGTGCTTTCTATACCATGTGCATTCGTGAATGTATGGATTTCTGGAGCACTATATATTTTAGTGGCTTTCATGTGGTTAATTCCTGATAAACGAATTGAAAAAGTAATTCACGAAGAGAGTTTAAACCCATAAAGACATTAAAAGCATAAAATTTATCTAGTACATTTGTGTTTTAAAATAAATCCATGTCCATTCTGCAAGAAAACATATCCTTAAAAGCGTATAATACTTTTGGTATTGATGTTACTGCCAATTATTTTGTTGAAGTTAAAAGTGTAGAAGATTTAAGGGAATTTTTTAATCATCCTATTGCTAAAACTAAAAAGTTATTGGTTTTAGGAGGCGGAAGTAATATGCTGTTCACTAAAGATTTTGATGGCATTGTATTAAAAGTAAGTATTCCAGGCATTACCTATCAAACACAAGGTGATGATGTATTAGTTACTGCTGGCGGAGGTGTTGTTTGGAACAATCTAGTACTGTATTGCGTCGAAAACAACTTCGCAGGAATAGAAAACTTAACATTAATACCAGGTACAGTTGGAGCCTCGCCCATACAAAACATTGGCGCTTATGGAGTAGAATTAAAAGATATTTTCACTTCTTGTACAGCATTTGAAATCGCCACTGGCGAATTAAGGACATTTAACTACGCTGATTGTAATTTTGGGTATAGAGATAGTGTATTTAAAAATGAACTAAGGAATAAATACATTATTACCTCAGTACAATTTCATTTAAGTAAGCAAGCCAAGCTGCAAACCCATTATGGAGCTATTACAGCAGAGCTAGAAAAAAGGAATATCACAGCACCAACTATTGCAGATGTTTCTAACGTTGTAGCTGCAATTAGAGTAAGTAAATTACCAGATCCTAAAACAATTGGCAATGCTGGGAGTTTCTTTAAAAACCCTGTTATCGAAAAAACCGAATTTGATGCATTAGTGAAAAGATTTCCAGATGTAGTGAATTATCCAGCTCCAAATAATAAAGTTAAACTTGCTGCGGGTTGGTTAATAGAACAATGTGGGTTTAAAGGAATGGTTGTTGGAGAAACGGGTACTTGGAAAAATCAGGCTTTAGTATTGGTCAATCATGGTCATGCAAGCGGACAGGAAGTGTACACTTTTTCAGAACAAATAATTAATACTGTATATACCAAATTTGCTGTTAAGCTAGAGCGAGAAGTAAATATTTTGTAATACATTGATTTTTACTCATTCACATAGGATTTTTCTTCAAAATAATCTTCATTTTTCTTTTTGGTATCATAGTTGTATGGTCTTTAATAATTACAAACAGTTGGCTCGAACCAAAAAAAGCCCCTGTTTCTTTTTTAAAACTTAAAACTAAAATACTATGACACAGCTACAATTTAACCACCAATTGCATGATTATTCTGGTTCGTTACAGTCATTCGCTTTAAATTTTACGAAAGATGTAGAGGATGCCAATGATTTGGTACAAGATACCATGCTTAAAGCGGTTACCTACTATAGTAAATTTAAAGAAGGAACTAATTTAAAAGGTTGGTTATTTACAATTATGCGCAATACGTTTATTAATAACTATAGACGTATGGTGAAAACTAATACATTAATTACGCAAAGCGAAGATATTTCTTCAGCTAATTTACATTATAGTGCTACACGAAATGAGGTAGAAAGTAAATTTGTGATGGGCGATATTCATAAAGCATTAGCCACATTACAACCAGAATATTATGTTCCATTCATTAAATATTTTGAGGGATATAAATACCACGAAATAGCGGATGAATTAGATATTCCAATTGGTACTGTAAAAACACGTATTCACGTAGCACGTGGAATTTTAAAAAAATATTTAAAAACTTATGCAAAAGATCTTGCAACTGCAGATGCATAATAGTTTAACAATCTACCAATGAAAAACAAAAGAAAGGGCTCCTACATGGAGCCTTTTTTATGCGATAACAAATATTTATACGATGTAAACCGCTTCAAAATCATACTTTTGAAAATCTAAAATTTAACACCGTATACATGAACTATATCTTTTTGTTGCTAAATCTTTTTCTATTTCTCATCCCACTATTTTTTTCTTTTGATAAAAAAGCTTTTCCAATTGAAAAATTGAAATCAACTATTGCAGCTACATTAATAGCTGGAATTATTTTTTCGGCTATAGCCATATTCTTTGTGATTTTTAAAGTATGGAGCTTTAATCCAGCTTACTTAGTCGGGGTTTATTATAGAGAGCTTCCTTTAGAGCAATATCTTTTTTCATTTACTTTCAGTTTTGCTGGCTTAGGCATTTATCACTATTTAAATGCTAAATTTCCAAATAATCACTTACAAAAATTTAGTTTATCGGTTAGCAATTTAATGTTGGGCGTTTGTGTAGCATTTTTGTTTTTCGCGTATGCAAAATGGTATACTGTCATCACTTTTTCTGTTTTATTCATCCTGTTATTATACATCGAATACTTAAATAAACTACGATTTATGTATCGATTTTACAGAGCGTATGTGGTTTGCCTTATCCCATTTTATATCTGTTATGGTATCATTTGTAATTGGCCTATTATTCAATATCAAGCAACAGAAACCGTTAAATTAAAGGTGTCAAACATCCCTCTGGAAAATCATTTCTATATTATGGGCATGCTTTTGTTAGCGGTTTATGTATCAGAGTTTTTCGAAAAGAGAGCAGCAGCTAAATAATGGATTTGCCTATCTACAGTAAACAGCAACTCGCTTTGCGTAATGGACAGGACAAACCTCAAATTTGGATTGCTTATAAAGGATTAATCTATGATGTAGGCAGCAGTCGATTATGGAAAAATGGCAAACATTATGAACATTGGGCTGGGCAAGATTTAACAGATGAATTACCTGATGCTCCGCATACCGAAACTGTTTTCGAGAAATTTGAAGTGATTGGCATGTTGAAGTAAACAGTTCAAAATCAAAATAATACAAACATTTTCCTTCTTGTTTCCGTTTTAATTTAAACTCCAAATTAAGGATGTATTAAATTAAATATCATGGAATACGTTGTTAAGCAAAATATCAAAATCAAAGCGAAGCCCACTCAAGTTTGGGATGCATTAACTAACCCTGAAAAAACAAAAGAATATTTTTTTAATGCGAAGGTTTTTTCCAACTGGAAAGAGGGAAGCAAAATAACGTTTAAAGGCACCATGTTTTTGATCATTAAATTCGAAATGATTGGCAAAATCCTTGACATAAAACCAGAAAAGCTATTAAAATATACGCTGAAGAATAGTAGCGATAAAAAAGGCAAATCATTTTCTACAGTGACCGATACCCTAACGTATGCCAAAGGAATTACTACAGTTTCCATAATAGATGACGTTGGACAAGGGGAAGGTGCTGAAAAAAGATATAAGCGCTCCACTAAAGGCTGGAAAAAAGTATTGAAAGGTTTAAAGGAAGTAGTGGAAAAGAATAAATAAAAAAAGCAGGCTGCTTGACCTGCATTTTTTATAATGTTTCCATTAAAGTTAGTCTTGTATACGCTCAAAACTCTTCATTATATACATTTAAATAATGTCATCAAATGTGTACAAGCCTTACTCAGAATTAACTAATAGTTAAAGAATACATCCTAAGGTTTTAACAAACAATTTACAAGGTAAGCAACCCTGTTTTGACCTTGTTCGCACCTTGTGATCACCCTGTAAACACCTTGTTAAAAAACACTAAAAAACCCATGCAAATTCTGCATGGGTTTTGGCTATAATTAACTTGTAGTTAAATCTAGTTAATCTTGAATAATCTCAAAACTACTTAAGTTTACAAACTGTTGTAAACGAGCAGCAATTGTAGCTTTATCTAATTCTAATAAACGCTCCGTTCCAAATTTTTCTACGCAGAACGATGCTAATGCAGAACCGTAAATCAATGCATTTTTCATGTTATTGAAATTCACGGTGCCAACTTGTGCTAAATACCCAATAAAGCCCCCAGCAAAAGTATCACCAGCACCTGTCGGATCAAAAACATCAGCCAAAGGAAGTGCAGGCGCAGAAAATATTTTATCCTCATGGAATAATAATGCGCCATGTTCGCCTTTTTTGATGATCAAATATTTTGGCCCCATGGTTAAAATTTTATTTGCAGCTTTAACTAATGAATATTCGCCAGATAATTGACGAGCTTCAGAATCATTAATTGTTAATACATCAATCATTTTAATGGTTTCCAATAGATCGTCCATCATAATGTCCATCCAGAAATTCATGGTATCTAACACAATTAGTTTCGGACGATTTTTTAACCTTTTAATAACTGTTTGTTGAACTTGAGGGGTAAGATTGCCTAACATTAAGTATTCACAATCTTGGTAGCTTTCTGGAATAACTGGGTCGAAATTTTCCAACACATTTAATTCCGTAACTAAAGTATCACGACTGTTCATATCGTTATGATATTTTCCACTCCAAAAGAATGATTTTTCACCTGCTTTAATCTGTAAACCTTCGGTATCTACACCATGTTGATTAAGGATATTGATGTTGTCTTTTCCGAAATCATCACCGACAACTGCAACAATTTTTGTTTTATTATAAAAGTAAGAAGCGGCTAAACTTGCGTAAGTTGCAGCGCCACCAACAATTTTGTCAGTTTTTCCGAAGGGTGTTTCGATGGCGTCAAAAGCCACAGTACCTATGATTATCAGGCTCATATATATCTTATTAAAATTATTTTAAATTTTTTCTCTGCAAATATTGCATAAATAATTTAAAAGCCCTAATATTGCATTCCCAAAACGAACGAGGCATTATGTTCTTAACATCATCCAGAAAGCGTTTTAGGAATAACCAGTACTCCTTCTTAGCTCAGCTGGTTAGAGCATCTGACTGTTAATCAGAGGGTCGCTGGTTCGAGCCCAGCAGAGGGAGCAGATTGAAAGCCTTACAGAAATGTAAGGCTTTTTTGTATTTATAGATTCTATGTTTTACTTATAGATTTTGATCAACGCCAAATAATTTATAGTCTCTACTTTTTTGGGTTCGATGCTGTTAATTTGATAGGATTGCAAATTTGCAAGCATTCAAAGCCTAAAACGAAGATTAGTGTTTTTTTATGTTGCTTTGCAACCATTCTGTGTTAAAATACATCCTAATAAAAAGACACTGGTCAGTAACAAGTTTACAATTATGAAAGCCCTGTAGCAACCAGTAGACTTTATTATTAATTGATTGAACGTAATGATTAAATATATTTTCTTCCTGTTTTTCATTTCTCCTTTGGTTACATACGGCCAGAAGAATAAAAATTTAGCAAGCGCTGAAGTAATTAAACTAAAAAAGGAGATTTATAAGATAATTAAAAAGAATTCAATGTTCACCAATTCCCTTGATTGGAATGAAGTTGCCGGAGAATCTGATGCGTTGAAATTAAGTGGGAATGATAGTACGGATATTAATATTTTATTCGATTTTTTTACTCAAAAACTTAGGAAAGCTGGAGATAAGCACTCCTTTTTTATAGCTAAGAAATCTATATCCAAAATTATTGAGACACCGCTACCAATATCCCCTAAAGCCGACTATCTAGGCGAAGGAATTGGGTGGGTAAAAATTCCCCCATGTTTAACGTTCGACCCAGTAAAGGATAAAGCCTTTGGCAATACGATTCGATCAGAAATAAAAAGAATTGATTCTGGGCAAAAGGTTTCAGGATGGATTGTGGATCTTCGCCATAACACAGGAGGAAATATGTGGCCTATGCTTGCAGGCCTAAATGCGCTCATTGAGGATGGAACAGTCGGCTATTTCGTGGATCCTAATTCAAATAAAAAACAACCGTGGATCAGCCAAAATGGAAAATTAAATTCCTCAACCACTAATAATTATAAAATTGAGAATACAAAAGTTAAAATTGCGGTTCTTATTGATTCCATGACAGGAAGCAGTGGAGAAATGACAGCAATCTCCTTTCTTGGACTACCAAATGTGAAAACGTTCGGACAACCCTCCGCAGGTTATACCACGGCAAATCAAACCTATTTCTTATCAAATGGATCGCAATTGCTGCTAGCAGTTCAATTTGTAGCAGACCGAACAGGTAAACCCTACAAGGATATAATTATACCCGATGTGTATGTGAACGACTTGACTAATACTAAAAATGATGGGGTGATTTTAGCAGCGAAAAAGTGGTTGTTGGAGTAGATAGCTGAAATTTGAGTAATTCAACAAAGTATTTTTAATTCAAATGTAAAGCGTTAATAATTAATTTAATTAATAGCCAGACATTTTAGAATTTGCTAATCGAAATTACATTCTATCAAATTGCTCCAAATAATCTTCATCATTTTTGCAATTCTAGTCAAATCATCAGCAAATTTCTAGAAAAGTAAATAGGCTCGGAAGCAGATTGAAAACCTTACAGAAATGTAGCTTTTATCAATTAAGCTGAAAAGTCATACTGGTGGGGTCACTCAGCGGTTGCATGGAGTAAGACTTTACTTATTCTTCTTGAAAAGATAAGCGAAAGCTCCTGTAGACCACAATGCAGCTAAAATAAGTAGGGGTTGAAAAAACAATCTAATAAGTCGAGCACGATCAGTATCTAGCCCAAATGCATCGGTATGATTCAAATATTGAGCAATATTGCCTGGAAAAATTAATACATAAAACACGGCAAGTGCGATTCCTACCTTAACCTTTTGTTTTGTCCAGAAGAGCATAGCTAGGCCTAGTGATATTTCTACTATACCTGAAATTACTACGACACTGTCTTTACTGATGGGTATCCAATTAGGTACTTGTGCTTGGAATGCTGCTCGCTGAAAAGTGAAATGCCCAATGGCAGCGGCGATCATGAAAATACCCAAAATAATTCTTAAGATATTTTGAGTGGTGCTGGTTTTGAAAGTGTCCATTCGTAAATATACTCCAATTATACGATTGGAAATACAGCTATCGATAATAAACTTTATTAGGCCTTATGGTCAAGTACTATGAAACCATGTTGAGCCTTAGTGCTCTATAGCCTCATAAAAGGAGTTGCGGTAATTATCGCCTACCGCAATTACTTTATCGCCTATGGCAATGCGGTTGCGTTCTATAGCAACAATTTTGTCTACGGCTACAATAAAAGATTTGTGTACACGTACAAACTGAGGGTAAGGCAATAATTCTTCCATCTTCTTCATGGTTTGCAAACTGGTTATCTTCTCGGTAATGGTATAAATATTCACATAGTTTTGCATACCCTCTATGTACAATATGTCTGCAGTAGCTACCCTAATTAACTTATACTCTGTTTTAACAAAAATGTGGTCAATATCCTTTTCCTTTTTCACAGTAAATGTTTCACTAGATGGGGATGACATTCCTTTGTGCATTAATTTAGCTTTCTCTACAGCTTTATAAAAACGCTCAAAGGAAACTGGCTTTAACAAATAATCTATTGCGTCGTTTTCGAAACCCTCTAATGCATATTCGGTATACGCTGTAGTTAATATCACTTGGCATTTCCCTTTTATAATTTGCATAAACTGTAATCCAGTTAGCTCAGGCATCTGAATATCTAAAAAGACAAGGTCTACTTGCCCTTCGGCAACCTTTTCTAAAGCTGCTAAAGGATTTGTTGTGCTATACAATAACTCTAAAAAAGAGACTTTAGCGATATAATGCTTAAGTACATCAATTGCCAATGGTTTATCGTCTACAACAATACATCTGATCATGATAAATCAATTTTTAAGTCTACGGTAAAGTTAAGCGGATCATTTGTAATTAAAAGCTGATGTTTATCTGGATAAATCAGCGCCAATCTTCGTTTTACATTCACCAAACCAATTCCCCCAGTTTTATCTTTCTTATACCCATTTATTCGATTAGTCATCGTAAAATGAAAAGTAGCTTGTTCGAGGTCAATACGAATGCGAATAGGTGTTTCTTTATTAGTAAATATCCCATGTTTAAATGCGTTCTCAATAAAATTGATCAAAATTAATGGCGCAATTTTAAGTTTATCGGGTTGGCCAATTATCGTAAAATCTACATGTGAAAATCCCTTTTGTCCAATCTTTTGTAGTTCTATTACATTTTCTAAATATTCTAATTCTTTCGTTAACAATACAAATGGGTCATCACTTTCTCTCAGCATGTAGCGTAACAGTTCTGAGAGTTTAAGCAACGCTTCTGGAGCTTGTTCGTCTTGTTTTTGAGTAAGTGCATAAATATCATTAATGGTATTGAATAAAAAATGTGGATTTACCTGCGATTTAAGAAATGCTAACTCTGTTTGGAGTTGTTCTTTTTCTGCAATTTCCTTTTCCATTCGCATGGTTCGCCAATCCATAAGATAACTTAAAAGTATACCCAAGAAAATATGCAGGAAATTAGCACTTAGTGTGATCATTAATGCAGACCAAAATGTTAAATCTAACTCATACGTTTTCCAACCAAGAGTTGGATAGAATGATTGTTCGGAGAAATAATATAGCGGTGTAAATAGCAATATCGCTATAACTAAGGAGATAAGGTATTGGAAAATATTTCTTTGCTTAAGAAAACGAGGAATTAAGTAGAGATAGTTAAGGTAGAAAAAGGCAGCAGAACAAGCTATCTGTAAAACTTTAACAGGGATGACAATCGTAAAGAATAACTTCCAATAGATTTGTGTGCCAAGTACGCCTGTCCCTAAAGATACCAGTAAAACTTGCACAGCCACTAACAACCAATAACCAAGGTGTAAATAAATTATTTTCTGCTTATTCATGGTTTAAAAGTACTTTAAAATAGTAGTGAATAGAAAAGCAATACATCAAAAGCTAAATCTTACTGACGAAGCCTCAAATTTTATCCACCAAATCTATTTTCAGGGAAATTTCATTTTGTCAAGTTAATAAAGGCTTTCGTCAATCGCTTTCTTTGTTTTAGGTGTTTGATTGGACATTTGAGCATTCAAAAATTTATATCATGAAAAAATATCTGTTCAACAACATCATCATTCTACTATTCATGCTGTCATTTAGCAATGTGTATGCAGCTAGCAACTCGACAACAACTGAGCATACTAAAGCTTTTATACAAGTTTGGGGTTTGGTAAAATATAAGTCGATAAATGGTGCACAGGGCAAATTTAATGCGGATAGTGTGTTTCTTGCTTTAATAAACAAAGTAAAAGAAGCTGATGAAAATCAGTTTAGAGAATTAATCGCACTGCTATTGAAAGAAAATCCAGGCCTAGATGATGTGAATAGATTACACACAACTAAGGAAAGTGTATTGACGAAAAACATCGATTATCGCTGGATAAAAAATAAACTATTCACCTCTACTATTCAAAAGCAATTGGTTGTATTAACCAAAACTTATAATGCTAGCCATGCACATTATTTTATTCCTACTATCGCATACGAAGGAGACCTGCCGCATGAAAATGCTTATCCAAATTATACATTTGATAGTGAAGCCATGAATTTGCTGGCGCTTGCTAAAGCTTGGAACGCCATAGCCTATTTATTTCCTTATCGTTACGTAATGGATCAAAAATGGGAGCTAACACTGCAGCAGTTAATCCCAGTATTTAGCAGTATTCATTCTAGAGCAACATATGAAAAAAGTATCCTTTTACTAGAAAGTTCAATAGACGACACCCATGCTTCGGGTTTTTTAAATCAGGTGAAGAGTTTACCTGAAATCTTTAACTTGAAGTATTATCCTTCCTTTACCTATAAAATTTATCAGAATTGTATAATGGTTAAAGAATTTCTAACTGATTCTTTAGCGCAAGCAAGTAGTTTAAAACCCGGTGATTTAATTGTAACGATAAACGGAGTAAAAACCAAAGAATGGCTAAAACAACGTTCTGCTTTATTACCTGCATCAAACCAAAGTGTAAAAAATAGATTATTAACCGATAACGATGCATTTGCTTTTAGTGCAATTGACAATGCGATACTTAACGTAAAGATAAAAAGGGATGATGACTATCTAAATGTACAAGTGTCACTTTTAGATCGGAAGGATAAGAAGGCTGGAGAAATAGTAAACACCTATTTCAAACAAAAATATGCACAAGAACAATTGGTAAAAGGTTATGAAGATTTACCTAACGACATTGCCTTGATTAGAGCAGGTTACTTTTTCGATAAGAACCTTCCTAAAGGCAATGAAATGATGAACTTTTCGCAAAACTTGAATAAGAAAAAAGCGATCATTTTTGATATGCGGAAATATCCAGCAGCTCCGGGTTTATTCTATTATTTTATACCGATGGCATTGGGTAAACCTGCCTTTAGATTTGCACAATATTTTGGTGCTGATATCAGCAATCCTGGAGTTTTCTCGAAAAAAGATGGCATAGAAGTTTTCCTTTCGAAAGATATAGCAACTGAAATGCCTTTGTATACTGGCAAAATTGTGATTTTAACAGATGAAAACACACAAAGCATGGGCGAATGGTTTACCATGATGCTTCGCCAAATTAATCTCAATACGACAGTGATTGGTAATCAAACTGCAGGAGCTGATGGTGATATGAAACATTTGAATTTACCAGGTGGTTATGAGTTTTTGTTTACAGGAAATGGAATCTTTTATCCAAACGGAAAAGAAACCCAACGTATTGGTATTGTGCCAGATGTTGTATATAAACCTAGTGTTAAAGATTTAATAGCAACAACTGACATGCATTTGGCTAAAGCATTACAGTATTTAAATAATAAATAGCATTTACGTATAAACGGCACTACTATTTTTTTGTAATTTGCGCTGCGCTCATTAAAATTCTCTGAAATCCATGTCGCAATTCAAGAAAATAATACATTCCATCCGTCTACATCTAAAGAATTCATTTGATCGTATCGGCAACGAACGATTTAAAAAGAACCTTTTGCAAGCAGTTCCTTTTTGGATTGCTTCAATGGTTGCTGGATTAGCCGCAGTTGCTTATGCTAAATTATTTGTGATGGCAGAAGATGTGGCGCTTTGGGTTTTTAACTATAATGCTTGGTTATTATTTGCACTAACTCCAATTTGTTTTGTGCTTGCTTGGGCTTTAGTTTGGAAATTTGCGCCTTATGCTAAAGGTAGCGGTATTCCTCAGGTAATGGCAGGGATTACTATTTCTAATCCTAAAACGCATGGCTTAGTCAGTAGATTGCTTAGTCTAAAAGTTATGGTGATCAAAGTACTCTCAAGCTTAGTCATGGCAATGGGTGGAGGAGCAATAGGTAGAGAAGGACCAACAATTCAGATCTCTGCTTCTATATTTCGTTCAGTAAATTCGATGTTGCCAAACTGGTGGCCTAAAGTGGCAAAGAGAAACATGCTGGTAACAGGGGCCGCAGCAGGATTAGCCGCAGCATTTAACACGCCATTGGGCGGAATTGTATTTGCCATTGAAGAATTGACAAAAACACACTTTAGTTTCTTTAAAACGGCCATTTTCTCTTCAGTAATTATTGCTGGATTAACTGCTCAAGCTATATTAGGACCTTATCTTTATCTTGGTTATCCTAAAATTGACAACACTTCTGGGTATATATTCTTCGGGGTTCTTTTAGTAGCATTAATTTCTGGCTTATTGGGAAGTTTGATGGGGAAATTAATTTTATTGGTACTTAGATGGAAAGCAAGATTGAAATCGTTACGTGCCAATATGGTGTATGTAGTTTGTTGTGCAGTGATATTGGTAACTCTTGCCATACTTTTCGGAACAAATGCATTGGGGTCTGGCAAACAAGTGATGGAAACGGTATTGTTCACCCCAGATCGTCACGCCCATTGGTACATTCCAATTTTAAGAATAGGTAGTTCGATGGTGTCTTTTACCACTGGTGCTGCGGGAGGAATTTTTGCCCCTGCACTAGCTGCTGGTGCTTCGGTAGGATCTGTTGTTGCAGGTTGGTTTAATTTATCAGAAACAAATACCAATCTTTTAATATTGGCAGGAATGGTGGGTTTTTTAACAGGGGTTACCCGTTCACCATTTACATCAGCGATTTTGGTATTAGAAATGACCAATCGCCAAACGGCAATATTTAGCTTAATTCTTGCAGGAATGGTAGCTAGTTTAGTATCGATGTTGGTAGACAAGCATTCTTTATACGATCATCTGAAAGTTCAATATGTAAAGGAACTTGAAGAGATTGAAAGAGACGAGAAAAAGAATTTAAGTGTACAATAAAGATTTTTAGTTAGCATTTAGCCAATGCCATGAGCCAAATTTCTCAGGATCGAAAAACTCAGGCTTTAATGCTACATTGATTTTAAAATCGTGGTATTCTTCTGTTTGTACAAGTTTGTCATTCACAAAAATCTTTACATTTCCTTCGTGCCATATTTTGCCAATTTTTTGATGGTCTTCAAATTGACATTCTAACCGAGATTTCTCATTTTGTTGAATCATCCTCACCAAATAATGATTTTTAGCATCGTACCATAATTGGCTTTTCGTCGTATCAGCACTTGCTACACCAATAATATCAACTTCTTTTCCTTTCCACGTACTTTTAAAACCTTTACTTAGATCGAAACCATCTTTAGCTAGTTTTTGATTTACTTGATCTACCGTTTCAAAATACATGCCTCCTAATAAATAGACCAAAATATTTGGATTAACTGCCGGTTTAAGTTTTTTCGACTGTCTAAAATTGTAAGTGGTATCACCTCTGTAAATTATAGCATTCCCATCTTTAGGATCTCCTAAATCAATTCTGAATAAATTAGGGAAAATACCAGCCTCGTACCATATTTGGCTTCTGGTAAGTGTATCTGCTCTATAAAAACCAGTTTTCTGATTAAATGTGATCGTCTTTGGCCATTGTCCGTAAAACTGATGATGAATCTCTTTAAACTTTGGAGTGATTTGAGCAAAAGCTGAAGAAGCTAATGCGAATAGAATTATAAAGCAGCTTTTTGTTTTTAGAATTAATTTCATCATTTAGATATTTAATGGGAGATAAGATTTAAAGTTACAGAAATAATTATTCACTTCTTCGCAGTGCGATTAAACCTAAAATTGGTCCTAACGCTAGTAACATATAAATGTATTGCACATTGGTTGCAGTCTTTAAAACATCAATTAGCTGAATGCTGATAATGGTAATTGCAAAACCAATACAATTTACAATAGTTAAGGAAGAGCCTTTATATTCGGCTACTGCATTTTGCGCTACCAAAGTAGAAAATAAAGGAGAATCTGCAATAACAGCCATTCCCCAAATAAACATAAATACAATAAAAACAGTAGCTGAACTATTTAATACAAACAATGGAGAACTTAAACAACAAAGGCAAGACAGACCTAAAGAAAGGGTGGCAATTTTCTTCACACCAAATGTTGCTGAAATCATTCCACCAATTACACATGCAATACTTCCAACTGCAATAATTAAAAAAGAAAATAATGGAACATTAAATGCGTGATTTGAATGTTGGTTATTGTAGGCTAGCAAAATAGCAGGAACAAATACCCAAAAAGCATACAGTTCCCACATGTGTCCAAAATACCCAAAAGCAACCGCACGAAATTTTTTATTTCCAAATCCCTTTACGAATGCACTTAAACTCAATCTTTGTCCTATAGTTCTGTAAGGCCCATCAGGAACAAGAATAAATAGTGCAAAACCTCCAATTAAAGAAAGGAAGGAGGTACAAAAAACAATATAATGCCAAGGAACCCCGTGTATACTTTTTAAGAAATGAGGAAAAGCCGTTCCCAAAACTAAGGCGCCTACTAAGAACCCTAAAGATTTCCCTAGTCCTTGCTGAAAATGATCTGCAGCTATTTTCATCCCAACTGGATAAATGCCAGCAAGAAAGAAACCAGTAGCAAACCTAACGCTCATTAATTGAGTAACCGTTATGCCATCAAAACTTACACAAAGATTAATTAATGCTGCAACAACAGCGCAACTAAAGAAAATTTTAGAAGGAGAAAAACGATCTGAAATACTCAATACAGCAAAAACCAACGTCCCACTAATAAAACCAAACTGAACAGCACTTGTAAAATGAGCCAAATAAGAAGATGGAAAATGTAACTGTTTAACTAAGTCACTGATTATTGCATTACCTGCAAACCATAATGACGTACAAAAGAATTGTGCGACAACAATAATGGGTAAAATTATTTTCTTTGGCTGTGAAGTAGTCGATTGCATAAAAGGTACAAGATAAAGATTTATGTTTTAATTGTTTTACCTGTTGATGCCTAATAAAAAAGCCTCTCAGAAAAACTGAGAGGCTTTTACTTTTAGATTATTCGCTTAATAAAAAGCGGTGTAAAGCGCAACTAATAAACCTATAATTAAAACAGCACCTACTGCAAAACCAGTAGTTGTTTTAAACATTTTAGTATCTATTTCTAAACTGTTAGGGGTAACTCCCTTTTTATTTTCGTAAATACTAATGATGTACATACCAATGGCACAACATGCAAAAACAATAAGCATTCTGTCCATAAATGGTATTTCAAAAACACCCGCAGAGTTTTTAACAGCCCAACCGAACTCATACAATGGCGATAAATCGAACATGGTAGGCGTAAACTTTAAGAAAACAGAAATTAAGAAACCGCCAATGGTTGCAAATAATGCTGCATTTGAGGTAGTTTTTTTCCAGAAGAAACCAAAAATAAACATGGCAAAAATACCCGGAGATACAAATCCCGTATACTCTTGAATGTATTGGAATCCTTGTTTTCCTTCGCCCATTAACGCGTCGCCAACTATAAACGATAATAAAACAGCTAGCAACATAGAAACCACAACAGCTATTTTACCTACATTCACTAATCTGGTTTCAGAAGCTTGAGGTTCGAAAGCTTTCTTGTAAATATCTAATGTGAAAATGGTAGCAATACTATTGGCTTTACCTGCTAATGAAGCTACAATAGCTGCGGTTAAAGCTGCGAATGACAAACCCTTTAAACCTGCTGGCAATAACGTTAATAATGCAGGGTAAGCTTTGTTTGGATCTTGTACACCTGAAGAGGTTAATAAATCTCCAGAATTAATTACACCAACATTGTTTTTAATGATATAATAAACTGCAATACCTGGTAAAACAACGATTACAGGCATTAACATTTTTAAAAATGCAGCAAACAATAATCCTGCTCTCGCAGTAGGTAATGATGCGCCCAAAGCACGTTGAGTAATGTATTGGTTACATCCCCAATAACTTAAGTTTGCAATCCACATACCTCCAATTAACACACTTAATCCAGGTAAATCGATATAATTAGGGTTATCCTTTTTAAAGATTAAATGGAAATGTTCTGAGGCACCATCCTTTAACATCGAGAAGCCTTTTAAAATACCTTTCCCATCAGAAATAAGATTTAAAGCTATGTAGGTAGCTACTAAACCCCCAAGCACTAAGAAAAATACTTGTATTACATCTGTGTAGCCAATTACTTTCATCCCCCCAAGGGTAATAAAAATAGCAAATATAGCTAAGGCTAAAATACAGAAGGTAATGCTTAGGCCTGATATGCCGCTAATGGCTAAAGCGCCTAAGTATAAAATAGACATTAAGTTTACAACGATATAAAGCATTAGCCAAAAAACAGCCATAATCATGGCTACTTGGGAGTTGTACCGCTGACTAAGGAATTGAGGCATTGTAAAAATTTTGTTCTTCAGGTATACAGGCATGAAGAAAACAGCCACAATAATCAAAGTTGCTGCAGCCATCCATTCATAAGCAGAAATGGCTAAACCAAGTTTAAAACCTGAGCCACTCATGCCAATCATTTGCTCGGCAGAAATGTTAGAGGCAATTAAAGATGCACCAATTGCCCACCAGGTCAACGAGCCTTCAGCAAGAAAATAGTCTTTTGAGCCACCAGAAGCAGATTTTTTCTTGTTGTAGATGTACAAGCCATAAGCGGCTACAATTACGAAGTAGATTAGAAATACAATGTAATCCTTCGTGTCTAATAAGTTATTTTTCATTCATTTGTGTTTATTTGATTTGAATTTTAAATGTAATAAAATTGAAAAATAAAGTTCATGATTTTAAAAATATATTTTGATGTAATCTATGCTAAAGTGTAAGCTATATATGCTTATATGACAGCAATCTTTACTAGAAGCAATAAAAATACGTATGGAATGGAAAGTTAAAGACGGAGAAGTTTAACGTGCTATATAGACCTTCAAGGTCAGAAAAAACGAAATAGAATGGAAATTGTATGCTAAAGAAGGAAATTAAAAATCAAATAAATCCTTCATGCTTATTTCAAGTGCATTGGCTATTTGCATAAGAATATAAGCTGATGCATTTACTCTTCCATTTTCAATTCTACTAATACTTTGAAAATCTCTATTAATAAGGGCAGACAATTCAGCTTGAGTTAAGCCTTTGTTTTCTCGTAACTTCGCTATTTGTTTACCCAGCTCCTTCTTAAAAATTTCAAGATCATTTGTCATGATGCAAACTCAAAAGATTTTTAACTAAACAGCTAAACACATATGTTTAGCTGTTGTTTTTCTTCTATTTAGTTATGCAAACAGAGGCTGAGAGCACTACACTTAAATATCCTAACCTCTTAAAAGAAATCATGATAAATAAAAGTTTAAATTGCAGTATACATCGAATTGAACTCTTATCAACATGTAACAATAAACTTCACTTACAGCTCTAACCAAACAACCATAACAAAAATTCTTCAATGAAAAAAGGAACCATTTTTCTATTCATTTTCATACTGATTAAAATAATACTGCAGTATCTTGTTGTAAATCCAATTTACGAACTCCATCGCGATGAGTTTTTGCATCTCGATCAAGCCAAACATTTAGCATGGGGTTATCATTCTGTTCCACCTGTTACCTCATGGCTTTCTTGGTTAATCTTACAATTGGGCAACTCCTATTTCTGGATTAAATTTTTCCCTGCGCTATTTGGTGCGCTTACCATTTTGGTAGTCTGGAAAACGATTGAAACATTAAAAGGAAGTTTATATGCTTGTATTCTTGCAGCAACAGCCTTAACTTTTTCTACACTAGTAAGAATTAATATACTGTATCAGCCAAACTCGCTAGATATTCTCTGCTGGACACTGATTTTCTTCACACTTGTTAAATTTATTCAGACCGAAAACTACAAATGGCTCTATTTCATGGCCATCAGCTTTGCAATAGGTTTTTTAAATAAGTATAATATTGCATTTTGCCTTTTAGGAATGCTTCCAGCTTTAGTCTTCAGCAAACAACGTAACCTATTTTTAAAGCCGCAGTTCTATGGAGCAATTCTACTTGCCATACTATTAATAAGTCCCAATCTAGTTTGGCAGTTTCAAAACAACTTTCCAGTTTTTAAACACCTAAAAGAATTAAATGATACCCAATTAGTTCATGTTGAGCGAATGGATTTTATAAAAGAGCAAGTCTTCTTTTTTCTAGGTTCTATATTTATCATCATTGCAGCTTTTATTTCGTTCTTTAGCTATAAACCTTTTAAGCAATACCAATTACTCTTTTGGGCATATGTATTTACCATCGCTATATTCATTTTTTTAAAAGCAAAAGCTTATTATGCACTTGGTTTATATCCAATTTTCTTCGCGTTTGGCGCTATTTATTTAAGCGAAGTATTACAACTCGGTTGGAAAAAGCAGTTGCGCTATGTAGCTATCGCGATAATTTTATTCCTGTTTTTACTGATGTTAAAAATCTCTTTGCCCTTTAGCACTCCTGAAAAATATGAAGAAGCCGCTAAACTACACAAACCCTTTAGTGAGCATAAATGGGAAGACGGAAAAGTTCATCCAATTTCTCAAGATTTTGCAGATATGTTAGGCTGGAAGGAATTAGCTGCAAAAACAGATTCGTTATATACCAGCATAGCTGATAAAGAACATGTCATGATACTTTGCGATAATTACGGACAAGCTGGAGCCATTAATTATTATACAAAAATTAAAGGTTTACAAGCCAATTCTTTTAATGCAGATTATATCAATTGGATTTCTTTAGATAAAGAAACTAAGTACATGATTAGAGTTGCAGCAGTTGAAAATGCAGATAGATCTAAAGAACATGCGCTTTTTAACGATCTTGTAATCTCCAATACAATTGAAAACGAATTTGCCCGCGAGAAAGGCACACAAATCATTTTATTAAGCAATCCAAAAGTTAACATTAATGTTATTTTGAAACAGGAGATTGATAAAAGAAAGGATTAAGTAGGACTCCTTTTTTTACCGTAGTTCAAGCTTGTATAGTTTTACATTATTGCAAAGCGAGCAAAGCTAAGCATCCAAACTATTTTAAATTAAATGCACATCATTAATAATTTTAGGATGAAAAATAAGGTCTTCAAATTGCTTTTAAGACCTTATTTTTTTAATTACTAGTTTTTGTTCTCGTAAGTATAGCTTTCAGTAAAACTACCATTTATAGGATGTGTAGATGTTATTGATATAATTTTTCCTCTTGAATCAAGAGAATAGGTGTAACTGAATGTGCCTGTAACATTACTAAAAAGCAGGCTTTTTGTTAATAACAATGACCCTTGTAAAGCAGGAGGCATCACTAAGCTTAATGGACTCAATATATCTGCATAACTAACAGTTGTGTTGGCACTTAATATTGGAGACTGTGGCGAAGCATCTGCAGTTTGATTAGATACCATTTTTGGATTGCCATCTAGTATAGAATAATTGTATTTAGTTACTTGATTTACTATAGTAGTACCAGGATTAAAATAAGTTACTGTATTAATCATTCCTTTCAGGTAATCGTATTTAGCACTATTGGTAATAGTAGTTAAAGTTGGTGTCTTAGTTGCATCTAAAGTTGAAGAAGTATATGCTGAAAGCAGCCCATTTACGTATGCATATTGTGAAACATAAGCAATTTTAGGTGTTGATGAAAATTCAAAGACATCCTTATCTAATTTTCCACTTTCAGTATAACTATAAGTGGTTGTGTTTTCAAGAGATTCAATTCCCAAATCACTTGTGGTATATATTTTTTGAGTAATCAGCCGATTTCCACTATCGTAAAAAAATAATCTTCTTTTTTTTGTAGTTTCATTATATATCTGTTTTAGCCTTACATTTTGGTATGGATTATTAATTACCGTAAAATCAGTACTTGAAGTTACTAAAGTACCTTTGTTAATCGTTATTTTCCCACTTGTCGCTGCTTTTGGTATAGTTATAATTAAACTCGTAGTTGTACCACTATTCACTGTAGCCAATTCTCCATTAATTTTCACCACATTATTAGCAGGAATTGGGTCGAAATTTGTTCCAATTATAGTTAATTCTCTTCCTGTAATCATTTTTTCAGGATAAAATTCAGTAATGGTAATTGGTTTAACTTCTGGTGTTACAATAGGCTTATCTTTCCCACAAGATATAATTGCTATAGATAATGTTAAATAATATAATTTGTTCTTGATTTTCATACTTGTTTTATTTTATTAATGCTTTAGGATAATTCCTATTTTATAAAAGCAAAATTACGCTAAGTCAACACTCAGTAAAATCATCTTTTGGGTGACACATAAGATCTCCAATACAATTGATTTAATTAAGAAAAGCTCTTTATTTTAAGGTGGCACATTATTATTGACCACATGAAAACATCTAATACCATATATAAAATATTCTATACACCTATAAGGATGAGACAGAGAATTTATGCACACCCTAACCACTTGGTTATAAATCTATAAGGTTTTACAGGGCAAAAAATATACTTGCAGATTTAGTTTTTAGTGCGTAACTTCATATAGCTTAAAGGAGATTTGTTATGAATGTTATCCAAAAAGTTGAGCACTGGGGCGATGCCCACCATGCAAAATGGCTAGATATAGTTCGCATTGTATTAGGCCTAATCATATTTAGTAAAGGTATTGCACTCATTAGCGATACCGGAGCCCAGCAAGAAATCCTAATCAATAATAGCATCTTTGGTTTTTCCGGAATGATGGCAAGTGTTGCTATTCACATTGTGGCATTTGCACATTTAGTCGGCGGTATTTTAATTATTATAGGTTTAGTCACACGTTTTGCAGTCGTTATTCAAATTCCTATTTTAATTTGCGCAATTGTATTTGTAAATATATCCAATGGGTTTTCTCACTTAAATTCTGAGTTATGGTTATCGTTACTAGTGCTTTGTCTGCTCGTTTTATTTTGGATAGTTGGCTCAGGTCCTATTTCTGTAGATCATCAGATTAAGAGGAAAAAATAAAATTTAAACCACATAGATACACAGTAAACATAGTTAAGTTTATAAGGCTATGCTATATATTTACGTGGTAATCAGCCACCCTTTCTTATATAGCTAATATTAGCTATATAATTCTATGTATCTATGTGGTAAAAATCCGTCATTTGTCACATAGATTTTATTGCATTCATGATTTATTTTCAAGATAACTGAGTACCTTTCGGTTTAGAAAATAACTATGAAAAAAATCTTTCTTTTTGCGTTAACACTATTCTCTACTGTCGCATTTGCTCAAACTCAAACCGCTAATTATTTTAAGTTAACACGGGCAAGTTTTAACCAAAAAAATGCATACGAAACTACTTCCTTTGTAGAAAAATATTTCCGTGTACCAGGCAACACTGGTTTTAATGCAAGTATCCACCGTGTGGAAGAAATATTGAAAAAAGCCGGTTATGTAGAAGAAAAAGTTAATGAATTTGAAGCTCCATTAACCTACCGTATAGAAAAACGTCCAATGAAACGCAGTACTTGGGAACCTGTAAATGCAAGCGTAACCATAGTTGGCGAAACACAACCAATTATTGCTTTTAAAACTAATCGGAATATGATTCCTATTAATTGCCCATCAACTGCTGCTGGTGGCGTTACCGCCGAAGTAATTTTTGTAGGTAAAGGAACCGCCGCCGATTTAGAAGGCAAAGACCTAAAAGGAAAAATTTTATTTGCAGATGCAGCTGCAGGAAGATTGATTGCAACTGCTGCAAAAGCGGGCGCAATCGGGGTAATGGGTTACTCAGTACCTAAATATAATCAGCCAGAAAAATATCAAACTTCCATCTCTTTTGGCAGTATGCCAGCTAATGCAGGTGTATGGTCTTTGCTTTTATCGTATGGCGTAAAAGAAAAACTAAAAGCCGCTTGCTTAAAAGGTACAGTAAGTTTAAAGGTTAATATTGAAACTAAAATTTATGAATCTGATGAATTAACCATTGTTGCAAATGTAAAGGGCAGTGTAAAACCGAATGAACGTTTTGTATATAGCGCACATGTGCAAGAACCAGGGGCAAATGATAATGCTACAGGTGTAGGAACTTTAGCAGAAATGGCTCGTGTAACTGCTAATTTGGTTAAAAATGGCCAGTTAAAACCACAACGGACGTTAACCTTTTTATGGGGCGATGAAATTGTATCGACAAGAAGATATATTACGGATGATAAAGAACGTGCAAACGGTATTTTATGGGGAATGAGTTTAGATATGGTTGGCGAGGACACTAAAAAAACTGGTGGTTCTTTTTTAATTGAAAAAATGCCTGACCCTTCTGCAATTTGGACTCGTGGAACTGATAAACATACCGAATGGGGCGCTGGTGATGTAAAAGAGAAAGATCTTTTCCCTCATTATTACAACGATTTTATTTTCGATATCTGTAAGGCACAAGGGAAGTTTGCCAACTGGACAGTAAACTACAATCCTTTTGAGGGTGGTAGCGATCATACTCCTTTTCTACAAAATAAAATACCAGGGTTATTAATGTGGCATTTTACCGATGTATTTTACCATACGGATAACGATAGAATAGATAAAGTATCTGCAACGACCATGAAAAATGTTGGCGTTAGTGCGCTTACTGCTGCTTATACTTTAGTTACCGCAGATGAAAATACAGCAACAGCTACAGTTACTCAAGTGAAAACAGATGCTTTAACTCGTTTAAAAACTGAATTTGAGCTAAGTAAAAAAGCTATCTCCGAAGGTAAACCTGTGGCTGATGAAAAACACATTATTGAGGTTTGGGGCAAATGGTATATTGATGCTTTAGCAACGATTGGAACAATGCCAGTTGATGCAAAAACAACACGAGTAGGTTCTTCTATTAAAGTCGCTACTTTAGCAGTAGAGAAACAAGTACAAACTTATCTAGATGAATTAAAGTAATGAAATCATTTGTATCAATAAAAAAGCTTTATTCACTTGTTGAAGCTATTTGCTTTTGAACAACATTATCTAAAATATTTATTTCTTCAAATTGGTGCTTAATTTCGGCAGGAGCATTATATGACGGCTGAACAATTAACCCTCTATTAAGTAAAGAATTTAAAGTTATTATAGAGTTTTTGATTAGTTCAATTTTTTCATTTTCGACATCTCCAATTTCCTCTTTAACTAATGCTTCAGTTTGAACCTGTAAAAACGTTTTAACTTGTGCATCGATTGCATTTACAAATGTTTCTTTTAGATTATTTTCTAATTCCAATGTTTTAGTATATTCTGCCTGTCTTTTCCCTTCTTCTAATTTACTTTTATATTTGTAGGCAAGATCAATTAGTTTTGACGCTAGAAATATACCTGCAGTCCCAAAACTAACAGTTAAAACAATTGACCCCTCTTCTATCGAAAGTATGTCAAGATTATCTTCATTTGCATTTAAAGATTGAATTGGAATTTCTAAGCTTTGCTTTAAATCTTTTGATAGTTTCTCTAAATCTGAAAAATTACTTATTTGTCTATATTTAAAAATTAATGCTGTAGAAGTATCATTTTGATCATAATCTTTAGATGCTTCAATTATCCCTAAAGATTTAAAGTATAATTCTCTAATTAAATTATCAAATTGGCTACTTTCTGAAGTTGACACTGAAATGTCGTTACTATTACTACTAAATATTGCCGTTTTTTCAATTTCATTAATCAACCGTTCAAATAATCCTAAATTCTTGATTGTAAATATAGCATCTCTTAAAAAATTTAATTCCTGATAATAATAAGGTGCTGAAACCCCAGAAACATATTTGTAATTTACTTTGAGCCTGTCAATAATTAGTTTTAAGGTTTCTACAATTTTTCTATTTATCATTATGAGTGCAAATTTAAATGGATTATTAAAGTCTAAGCCTGTAAAAATATAATATTTTATCATATAATAGATGTTGGCATATTTTTAAATATTTTCTTTACATCCTTTGAAAATCTTAACACATCATTTTATTACCTTTAGTCTAAATCTCTAATCATATGAATTTTCACACTCGTAAATGGATAAAACCAGAAGATCTTAATCCCAATGGTGGATTATTTGGTGGCAGTTTATTAAAATGGATTGATGAAGAAGCAGCTATTTATGCAATAGTTCAATTAGAAAATCCAAAAGTAGTAACCAAATATATGTCTGAAATAAACTTTGTGAGTTCAGGCAAGCTTGGCGATATCATTGAATTAGGAATAACAGCTACGTCTTTTGGCAATACATCCATCACCATGTGTTGTGAAGTGC